>Ga0214542_1011636_pt1 | contig 11920 bp, 7 predicted proteins | sample CNSS1metaG_FD_160096 | JGI IMG/M metagenome (GOLD analysis project Ga0214542, IMG submission 160096) | Root nodule microbial communities from cowpea collected in UCLA plant growth center, Los Angeles, California, USA - CNSS1 | ecosystem: Host-associated > Plants > Roots > Nodule | place: USA...
TAAAAAATATATATATATATATATATATATATATATATATATATATATATATATATATATATATATATATATATATATATATATATTCCTGTATACCTAATAAGTTCCACATTGTTTAGGAGTCGAAGTCAAGCGAAGTTTAAATAATCCTACCTTCCTCCACCTTCTGAAACGCCTTTTAAGGACAAAACCGTGACGGAGCTCAAACGCTCCAAAGTAGACAATACCTCGGGAATGCGGTCGTTGTCATTAACAATGGGTGCCGGACAAACTTGGGTCGAAATCGGAACATTGGTGATTACCCTCGATTGGGGGGCTTGTTCCGATTGTTCTTAATGATGACTGTCGGACGAACTTGGATCGGGATTGAAACATATTTACTTTAATCAGTTCTGATCATTCTTATAATTAATTTGAGTTAAAAGTTTGATAAAACGTACCTATGATTATAACTCAATTCATGAATAACTATTTTTTTTATTCGTTATGTTTGCATGCGAATTATTTGTTTCAAATATAAATGCGTAACACCTTCAAAGTAAGTTTTTATTATTAATAATTTTATATTATGTATGATTACTCTAATATTTAATTCTAATTATTGTTGTTTTAATAATGAAAAGATCCAAAATTATAATAAAAGACAACCCTAATTGATTCTAATCATAACGAACACTTCATGTCAACTACATTTTAATAATATAATTTATTAAGTGCGTAACATGTTCAATTTTATTACTATACATTATTCATTTATTTGCATTGTTGGATAGTTTTGTTAACCAAGATAATTCTAACACTCATTCCCTTATTTGTCCTCATGTTTTTTCCCTTTTGCTTTAGCATCTTCCTCCATCTAATCTTTTACTATTTCTCTTTTCCATCTCTTTCCACTTTTCACTTTACATAAGCACATGCAAAGAAAGAAAAACAGCAAATATGAAGTTGAAAGATTTTTTAAACTCCATTAATCAAGTTTTTTTTTACAAGTCAAGCAACAAAATATATTACAATTAGATTAGATTTTTCGATATCTAATATAGATTGAATAAAATAAATTGATCTAAAATCTAAATCTATTTTAACTAAATCAGTTAATTTGGATTTTCCTTTCTAATTTAAATTGAATTAAATATATATTAAATTTATTTTTGTCAATTACATTAAATTTGATGTAAGATTAACCTATTAAAACTAATGTGGTATCAACTCAATTTAGCTTGACATGATGATCTTGAAGCAATGTAGTCTTAATGTAATAGTCTAACATAGATTCAACTTGACTCGACATGAACTAGCCAAACTCAACATGATTTGTGTTTGGGTTGCTCGACTCGGATGAAGTGTAGAACAACTCGATTCAATACAGCTCGAGCCAACTCGACATGCCTAGGCCCAAATCGATACTACTTGAATTGGGTCTGATGAGGTCTTAGACCAAGCTCAACTTGATTGAACATTAGCAACTCTAAGTAGACTGAACATGGATCCATCCCAACTTAAGTGAATGATGTCTACACGACTCGCGATCTAGTCCCAAACTAATTTGACTCAACTTGAGCCAGAATCAATTCGTTTCAACCTTGACTCAGGGTAATTAGTTTCAACTTGGGTAATCCATTATCATAGGTGATTTCAAACAAAACTATCTAGAGTTTGCTACATAAAGCACAACTTAAGTCTATTTAAATGATGCATATTTGATTGTATTTAATCTTTAGTATATTGTTCCTTTACAAGTTAATTTCGAGTTTCACGATCGAAAATAGTGAAGAAATTAAATGAATGAGATTACTAGAAAATGAAATTGTTGGAAACTAAATTAGTTGAAAAATAAAATTACACTGAATTATAGAGCAAGGAATTAAATTGCATAAAATTAAAGAGTTGGAATATTGAAGAGAAATAAAACTAAATTGCAAGAACAGTAAGGAATAGGTAGAAACGAAAGTGTAAACAGATCAACGACAAATTCAAGAACAAAACAAACTAAAAATCTTCTAATCTTGAATTGATTTTTAGCCTATAAATTAATCCTCAAAGAATTGTAAAAGAGAAGATAAACATGCCTGAGAAGATGAAAAGACAAAAACTAAAATAAGAAAAGAAGAGAAAAAAAGAGAGAAGAAAATTTGAAGATTTAGCAGATTAAAAAAAGTTATATAGCCTTTGAAATTTGAAACTAATTTGGGTCTATTATGGACTCTCATCATGTTCTTAAGTCCAATTTTGGGTCTAAATTTATTTAAATAAACTTAAAATAATATAAAGATAATTATGAATTAAATTTGACAATTTAAAGTTTTTTCACCCTTGATAATAGTAATAAAACTTAGGTTTGATATTTATAACTTTGAACAAATTGCATTAATTATACTTTACTAGTATCACTACAAAAATATTTAATTTTAGAAGGGGTTAATTAGTTGAGATTATAATAACCTCTAGTAAAATACAATATACCGAAGGTTTTAGGTCTTAGAAAACCCAATTAAGTACCGGGGTTTTTTAAAGAACCCCCGTAAAATTTAAATTTCAATTAATTTTTTCATTTTCTTTTTCTTTTGTAATTTTTAATGTTTTAGAAACACTAGTGTCTCAGGAGGTGCAGTACTGCTTTCCTTTTTCGCGTGGGTGTAGTAATGCTTTCCTTTTTCACATGGTTGTGTCTCAGAGGAGAAGATTGTTCCCCACTCTCCACCGTCCTCCACCATCGCTGCATATCCTTCTCCACCTTTCTTCCTCATTGTCTCATGGAAACTTCTACATAATGAAGCTTAAGGTAAAAAAGATTGCTCTCCCTTGCTTCCAATATCATTTTCATACTTCATCTCCTTATTTCGTCTTTCGATTTTTCGTCTTTCAATTTTTCTCTTTCGATCTCCTGATTTCATCTTCTAGCATTTCAATCTCGGTTTCGTTTTCATTTCATTTGCTACTGCATTCCATTTTTTTCTTTCAATTTTGCCCTAATTTAGTTTCTCTTTTCGATTTTGTCACTATGTGTGATTTTGCCACCGCCAAGTAACCGTGCCATAACCATTGCAATCGGAGTGCGTTTGATTTTGCCATAGCTAAGTAATCGTGCCATTGTTACTTTCTTTTCGTGCTCCTCTTTTCATATCAGGTTTTCTGCTTTTTTAGTACTTTCTTTTTCTGTTATTTGCATATTTTGTTGTGCGTGGCTACTTATCCTTTGATGTACTTTAATGGTGCAAATAATAGAAGTTTAGGAGTTTAGGAGGTCATTAAAATATAAGAACATTACCAAAAATGCAAGTGAAAACCTACACTCAATTTAAACTTAAATCACAAAGCATTTAAATTAAATCTATGTACTAGCAAAAAGTAGGCATGGCAAAGGGTGGGATTGAAGGATCACCTTGAAGTGAAGAAAGTGGTGCTACAGAAGAGCGTTAGTAGTATTAATAGTAATGGTAATGTTAATATTAATGGTAATAATGAGAAGAGTGAAGGGAAGAAGGGGTTTAAAATGATCAGTTTGATAGAGAGGTTTAATTGTAGGGTGAAGGATTTGTTTATGGAGGGGTTTTTGTAAGGATTTCACACATAACAATGCGAAGATTAGCACGGAAGTTGGGGGTAAATGTAGTATTTTTGATGGGTCTGTGACTAGAAGAAATTTGGAGTTGTAGGAAGGGAAGTTGATCGTGCAGAGGTGGAGGTTTGGGAGCTGGCTTGATAGGATTCAATCCATGATCAGGATTGTGTTTGAGGAGCCAGAAGGAGGAGTCATAGTTGTTAAGCTCACGCATAGTGATGTGTCTGAAGAAGATGAATATGGGAATGTTTGGTTTTGGAATTTGAGGTTTTCTAGATACTATTTGTGTTGTAAAAATTTTCTTTTTTCCTTTCAAAGGATTTTTGTTTTCTTTTCACTTATCTGCAAGGAAAGATTATTGGATTGACCAGTGCAACCGACGAAGTGTCTATTGTTCGATTGAATGATCTTTCTGATTGTATCTTTTAATTAAAAATGGGATTTATAATCATTTAGAAAAACTAGCAAAAAGTAGGCTAACATAGATAGAGAGGATTCTTTGAGTGAGGGGTTGCTTGTGTGTCCCTTTTTGTAGAAGGTGTTTTAAAACCCTTTTTATTAACCACCATGGCCTAATAAAATATCTCTTATCACGTTGATTCTTGGTGTAACCTAGACTCTTTGTTGTAATAGTGATTTCTAAGGATGAGATAATAGTTGACAATTAAGTAATTAAAATCATTTAAGAAGGAGGAATCAATGCTTTAGGACATTGATTAGCTAGTCCACCCTTAAAAACTACAAAGCTAACATTGTGTGGAGAAGATTAAGACTAAAAATAATAACTTAAATGAATGAGGAGATTGAGACGCTATAATTTACAATAAATATTTTTTATTTGTCTTTAATTATTAATATCAAGGCAGACTAAAACGTAGATGAAAAATTAGTAACGTAAACCACAATTTATACACGCAACATGCAAAAGAGCAATTTTTTTTAAATAGAAGGAATTGATTTGAGAGTACAACCAGTTAAAGTTTGAAATGAGAAAGAAAAATAAAAAATTAAGAAGACTGTTAACAATAGTCTCTTTATCATTTTTTTTTAATTTATCAAAACTTACAAATTTGATTAATCAGAACTCAAAGTCTATGATTTTTATAAATTTTACTTACAAATTTGATTTCTATAAATTTTACTTGTCTGTGCGAACAGTGGAGGAGCTTGATATTCTCGCCCAAGCAAGTAGGTCTCACCTAAGCGAGAGTACCAGGAATCCTCTCTGGTTTTGGTTCGCATTGTTGCTCAGGCGACGAGCTCACGTTTTGAGCGAGAAGACATCTTGCTCAGGCGAGGAAGTCTCGCCTAAGCGAGAACATGCGAAAACCTCACTATTCCACTCCTCGAGTTCTCGCCTAGGCGAAAGGAGCTCGCCTGAGCGAGAGGACCTCTCGCCTGGGCGAGGGCTTCTAGCCTGAGCAAGAATTGGGCAGGGACGTACTCTAGTACTGGTTTCTCCTATGTTTTTGGTTTATGGTCACATGTTTGATTGAGTTATTTTGTTATAGCATGAATTGGGTGAATATGCTTGTGTTCAATTATTTATGGTTGGAATTGATCAGTTTGGTATGAAATATGATTGGATGTTTGGTTATATATATTGGCATGAGATTGGTATGCATGAGACCTCTATGGTTGGTTGGTGAAACATTGATAAGGTATGGGTAGGACGTAATTCCATGACCCTCCTGGTGAGAGTTCATGGTGGTGCCTCATCTAATGTGTGTAATTCCATGAACCTCGTGGTGAGAGTTCCTAGTGGTGCCTCATCTAATGGGCATAATTCCATGAACCTCGCGGTGAGACTTCATGGTAGTCCCTCATCTAATGGACGTAATTCCATGAACCTCTTGGTGAAAGTTCATGGTGGTGCCTCATGTAAGGACGTAATTGTATGACCCTCGTAGTGAGAGCTCATGGTGGTGCCTCAAGTAATAGATGTAATTCCACGAACCTCTTAGTAACGTGGTGGTGCCTTAGTATATAATTAAGTAAGGATTCAAGTAAGGATTGCATCCTGAAGCTCTATAGAGTCAGTTAGTCTCATGTAGAGCGTACTGACTCAAGTGGTGAGAGTAGTAGGAGGCCCTAGTCTTTGGCAAGATAATGGCCTTAGATGTTTGAAGGCTAACCTTGTGTGTGGTAGGGTTAAACCCATTGGCAATGGCTCTGTAGAGCAGTTGAGGCCACCACAAGTGCAAACATCCAATGAATCCGACTGATTATATGTATCCGGATAATTGAGTTTTAGGGTCTTGCTTGGTTGCTATCACATGATTGGTTGTTTTTATGTGTCCTTAACTTTTAATTGCATGCTCAATTGTATGATAAAACCTTTTTACTTTAGCTAACCCTTCTTGCTTGTGTTGTCTTCTTATGTGTGTTTTCCTTTTTGCAATGATCACCAATCCCTTGGTGTGAGCAGATATGGGAACCTCTGGTAATCGTAGTGACAATGAGGATGATGCAGCTTGAGGATCATGGATTGGTATTGGGCTCACTGCTGAGCCCACATTTGAAGAAGTTTTATTTATTTCTTTTGTAATCCTCTGCTTATGGGCAAGTCTTTCTTGCTACTGTTGAACTTTTATATTTTATTCTAGGCAATGTAGTGCCTTTGTTTCTAGTGTTGGTATGATTGGATAACTGTAAACTTTCATATCTTAAACACCTTGCTCTTTGGATATTATTAAGTATGCGACGTTTATCTAATTAGAGTTATCCATTTAATGGGACGTTACAGATGCTAGTTTATTTTTATAAGCTACCCCAACTAGTTTATGAAAATAGGACAGCTTAAAAATTATCATTTTTTTAACTTTTAATTTTTTCATTACGGATTAATTTAAAACATATTTTTATCCTTTTTCAGTTCAAAAATTTAAATAACACATTCTATATTTTTATCATTTTTCATTAACTAATATTTTCAATTCAATCAACTGACCAACCTTTTTTACTTTTTCAGGAAAGAAAAAAGAAGTAGGCGGATTAGTCTTTATCATGTGGAAAAGTATTAGCTCAAATGATTAAGAGTACTTGATTGTGTGAAGGGACTTGTGGATTCAAGTCTTGTGTATGCCAATTGTGCGTAGTAATATATTTTATCTTGGTGCGTGATATTAAGTTCCTAAAGGTGTAAGAATTATCATGAAACATGAATTGGTTGGATTGGTTGTGCATTGACCTTATAATTGAGTGGTGGTATGTTCAAACCTTGCTAAGAACGAATTAAACTTTCTTTTTGCCAAAATTTCTTCTGGCATGAATACGAAAGGGCAGAGAAACCCTAGCTGCAAGAAAGTCAGCCTAGTGGGCTAGGAAGACAACCAATAATGGTCTTTGAATGGCCACTAACACCCAATTCAAAGCAATTAAGGTTTAGTTAATGGTCTAATTAAGGTGAGTTTTTGGAGAAGAAAGAAAGAGAATGTGAAGAAGCAAATGGCAAATGAATTGGCAGTGGGGAAAGGGAGTTCTGAAGGTGGTTTGAGTCAAAAACCAGAACATCAAATGCGTTGGAGAGAAGACAAAGGCTGGACTAGTGGTGGCACAAGAGAAGTCCTAATTCTTTCAAGTTGAGCAAGAATTATCCAGGTAAGGGGAGCTTTTTCGTGTGTTTTCATTCGTATATAATATACGTTGCGTTGTTGTGATCCTAATTGCATGAAAATTTCCTATGTTTGCGCTATTTTTGTAAGTTTCTGGACTTTTGCCTAGAAACCGCCTGGTGAGCATGGGTATGCCGTCAAGCGATGCATCCTTTGACCCAGTTTTCATGGTTCTATCATGAACTGCTTGGTAGCGAGATGGCACCGCCAGGCGATGCATGTTGTCTGTCACCGTTTTGCTGTGTTTTTGTGGATTTCATGATATTCTGATCTTCCAGTTAGACTTCTATATTTGTGTAATTGCATAATGCTATGATATTCCTATTATTGGGGTGATGAGTTCAAATTTTTGCCCTCATTTAATATTTAAATTTGGGGATTTAATTGAATTTTCTGTGCTTAAAGATTGATTTAATTAGGATTTGTGATTATTGGATTTATTGAGTAAGTTTGGTAAAAATGGCATAAAAATTGATTTTAGTTGCATAAAATATTATTGGATATTCTAACGTTTGTTAATGCAGCTGGAATTTATTTTTGGTCAATAATAGTTTGGATTTGAAGTATTCAAAGTTACAAAATAGGTCCAAAATCAGGAAATTCTGGAAAAGAATAAATCAAGAGCTAAATGCACCCCTTGTTTTTATTTACACACTCATTTTAAAGTGGAACACCAAAAATCTACTCTACACCCCAGTTTCTACTAAGTTGCACCCTTCCTACCAATTAAACTCCACTCAACCAGACTATGCCATGTGGCAATCCCCACCTTCCAAATCAGGCCAACCATATGCTGACACGTGTCATATTCCTCAACTCACCAAATTGACCAATCAGATCTTGCCATGTCATCATCTTCCTCCATCTCACACATGAAACCCTAACCCTAATTTTCTCCTCTTCCGCCACCCTTGCCGACAGCAAGTTTTCCGACCACCGCGAGCCACCATCATCCTTGTCCATCTTCTCGCGCCGTCCGCACCAGCAGCCACCAGAGGAGAAGAGAAGCCGCCACTCTCGTCGGAACAGTCGCAACAGCACCAGAACTGCAACGCACCACCTGCATCCTTCTCGTCGGCAGCCACTGCGTCCATCTTCACGCTGCCACAGCACCACGTGAGCACACAGCCAGCAACCATGGCAACTTCAAGAATCAGATACGAACAACACCACCATAGTTCCGACGCAAATCTGAAACCGCATCACCACTGCCATTCGTTCACGCACCTGTCGCAGCCATGAGCGAGAGTAAACCACTGCCTAAATCTGCACTGCAAACCAGAGGAGAGGAGACGTGAACCATCACCACCGTGAGTTCCAGCAGCGGAAAACGTAGCAACGTCTCTGCACGGAGCAATCATCACCACCATTTTTACAAAACCTGCAATTGCAGCACCACAGTTTTAACCTCCATGGAAGCACCGCAACTTCCTTCTTTCAGCCACTACAGCAGCGAATACAGCAGACCAGATTAACGCAGCAGTGCCACCATGGAAGCTCATATCATCTCAGCAGCCGTCAAAGGTCATTCCTTCATTGCAACTAGCAGAAATCCTAATTCTGTAGAGAGAGTCTGCACTGCCACGTGCCAGCAGTCAACTTTGGTCAAAATTGCAAAAATGGTTAAATAAGAGGGGCATAATTGGAAATTAGGCAGAAATTAAGTTGCTAATTAATTAAATAAAAATAAAAGATTTTAGCAACCAAGAGATAAAGCTCAAAGTCCAATTGAAGCCTATATAAAGAGACTTAAGGGAGCAGAAGCGACACAACTTACACACTTAGCAACTCTCTGGTTTTGGCAAATACCGTCATCCACCACATCTCTCCTTCTTTCTTTTATTTTCTTTCCTTCATCATATTATTATCATGTATTCAATCAAAGCCATGGAGGGTTAAACTTTTAGTGTTGATTTTACTGTAATTTCTTAACTGGATTCTAAGGTTAGATGAATTAATTTATTTGTTCTTTTGATTATTGTTGTGGTTTTTGTTTATCTATGTCCTTTGCTTCTTAATCGAATAGAAAATAATGATTTTAAATCTACACGCATGCTAATCATATGAGTAAAAAGGTTTTTAAATTAAATTGAGACTTTACTTTGATTTTATTTAGAAACTTTCATTTGATTAAATAAGTTTTTGCCAATAATTAAGACTCTACTTTGATTAGAGGTAATTACTTTAACTAAAATTAGTCAAGACTTTACTTTGATTAATTAAGTTTTCTATTTGGTGAAGAAACAAAGGAATAGACATGATTAGGCGTAGTAAAATTTAATTGAGATTGTACTTTGATTGAATTTACTATGGATAATCTAAAAATTCTCACTTTTAATTAAGACTGTACTTTGTAAATCAACAAATGAATTGAGTCTTTACATTGATTGATTTGTAAATCAACAACAATAATTAATTTAACAATAATCTCTAGATAACCAATGAAGAATCCTATTTAGAAAAAGTTGTGGAATTGACCTATTTACTATTACTGTGTTTACAATCTTCCGTGTCATTTTCTTTGCATATCAAAACCCCCTATTTTTATAGTTGCTAGTTTTAATTGCATTTTTATAAGAATCAAATATTTGAGATCAATTCAGTATTCGTTGTGAGACGACTCAGAATTATCTTAACCCTAACTATTTTGTTCACTACTAATTTGGCAATACTGAAGTTGCTAAAGTTAAGTAGTGGTAATTTGATCGCTTAACGACAGCGATATCAAATTTGGCGCCGTTGCCGGAGAATACAGTTAGTATTTCTTATATTTTGATTCTGTTTTTATTTATTTTATTTTATTTTATTTTATTTATTTATTTATTTATTTATTTATTTATTTTTATTTTTATTTATTTATTTATTTTACGCATATACATTTAATAGAGTTTGTGTTTTTTGTAGTCTTTAGTTTTCTTTTTATATATTTCAAGCAAAATTCTATTTTTGTTTTGATTAAGAATTTCTTTTAAGAAATTTGTTTGAGACTAGTTAGGAAAACTCTATCTAGGAAAGACTTGGTATTTAAGTTGTCCATTGTGACGCACCTCTCTTTCCTGGGAGTAGACCCAACGACATCTTAACTTATTTCTTTCTTGAAATCTTTCTCCAAAACAAGAATAGGAGAAAAAAAATAGAGGAACACTTTCAGGTGGACTGCGTAGTGCATGACTCGGGCTAACCCGAGACAATTCTATCAACTTGATTCAGAACTTGAAAGGAACTTGCGTAAATCACGCAGGAGACTTGAACTCAGATGTTCTACTGAAGGAGCACTGTCATCATCTGAACCTACCATTAAAAGTGTACCGCTAGAATCACCTCCGGTGATTAACATATCTTCTTATCCATCACCTGAACTAGAAATTCAAGAAGATAGAATGGAAGAAAGAACAATAAAAGAGTTGGCTTCACCGGATGCAACAATTACACAAAACATGTGCATCCAATATCCGGATGGAGAATGTGAGCTTAAGTCTGGGTTAATCCATCTTCTACCCAAATTTCTTGGATTAGCAGGAGAAGATCCGTACCATCATTTGAAGGAATTTCATGTTGTTTGTTTATCCATGAGACCTACAATAGTGACAGAGGAACATATTAAGCTTAAAGATTTTCCATTCTCATTGCAAGATGCCGCTAAGAATTGGTTATACTACCTTCCACCAGGATCCATCAATACTTGGGAGACTCTGAAAAGATTATTTCTGGAAAAGTTTTTTCCAGCATCTAGAGTTGCTGCTATTTGCAAAGATATTTATGGGATAAGGCAACAAGAAAGAGAAAATCTTCACGAGTATTGGAAAGATTCAAAAAGTTATGTGCTTCCTATCCTCATCATCAAATAAATGAGCATCTCCTCATTTAGTACTTTTATGAGGGATTGAGTATCATGGATAGACAAATGATAGATGCTGCAAGTGGAGGGTCATTGGTGGATAAAACGCCAACAAATGCAAGACAATTGATTGAGAATATGGCATCGAACCATCAACAATTTTCCACCAGGAGTAATTCTATAACTATATTGAAGGGAACCCATGGAGTAGAAGCTTCATATGTTGCAGATCACAAGAAAATAGAAGGGAAGTTAGATGACTTAGCGACCATGGTAAGGACCTTGACAAACTTACAGAAAAAGCCTATCCCTTTTACCTTATGTGGAATTTGTGCTTCTACTAATCAGCCTACTGAGGCTTGTTCTATGTTAAAAGAGACAGGGACGTTAGACAGTGAACAACCTCAAGCATATGCTGCAAACATCTATGGCAATAATAGACCACCTCGACAGCAATACAACCATGATTTGTCCTCCAACAAGTACAACCCAGATTGGAAGGAATATCCCAGTCAGAAATGGGGAAATCAATAGTCTCAACACCATCAAGTCTATGTTCCACCTCAACAGAGGCAACAACCACAACCAGCTGCAACCTTTGGTGACTCAAACATGGAAATAATGATGAAAATGATGGCTGACATGATGAAGGGACAAATCAATGAGTTGAAACAGACGATGGAAGCAACCAATCAAAATTTGCATAACCAGATTGGACAAATGGCAAATGAGTTAAATCAGATGAAGTCTCAACAAGGCTCGAGCAATTTGCCTGCACAAACTGTAATCAACCCGCGAAATGTAAGTGCTATTACTTTAAGATCGGGTAGGCAAATACAAGGCCTTGGGGATGCCCAAGAAGATGAAGATAAGGACAATGAAGTTGTACCTAATAATGAAAGTGGA
>Ga0214542_1011637_pt1 | contig 11919 bp, 5 predicted proteins | sample CNSS1metaG_FD_160096 | JGI IMG/M metagenome (GOLD analysis project Ga0214542, IMG submission 160096) | Root nodule microbial communities from cowpea collected in UCLA plant growth center, Los Angeles, California, USA - CNSS1 | ecosystem: Host-associated > Plants > Roots > Nodule | place: USA...
ATATACATATATATATATATATATATATATATATATATATATATATATTCTGACTCTCATTAATATTATGACTTGGTATATATAACCACCACCAAATTATTTGGTTGATGCACAATTAATTTAGTATGTGTTCAACTTGACTTTGCCATCGTTGCTTTAACTTTAACTTTAATAAATAAGTCATGGTTGTTGATTTGCAGCAGTAGACATTATTGGAAGACATTATGACATCTTCAAAATGACACGTATTCATGTGTTACTGAGTGTTGTATCGATCTTAGGGTTGAGGTTATGGTGAACTGAAATTTTGAATATCAGGAAAAGTAAATAGTTTAGAGGCGTTAAGACTAAAAAACTTAATTTAGTAATATTTTTACATAATATATATATATATATATATATATATATATTAGCAATAAAATACATTTTAAGAGTTAAAAAAGTGAACAAGAAACATCTACAGAAACACATAAGAAGACTAGACAGTAACTAACCAATGAATTGAACTGTTAAAATTAAGGTAACTAAATGTAAGTGAACCACCAACGTCCAACGATGCTAATATATAAAACTACTTAACCTAAGTGGCTATAAAAGGAATGCTATCATATTTCAATGAAGATAGCAGAAACAAAATATTCCTGGAATTGATTTTGGGTCCCATAAAGTCTAGCTCTCCTTAAGTCCTATAAGACAGGTTTGGAATGAAGGTGAATATCTATTACTTGGATAAATTGGTACTGATTATTGTGCTGTTCAACTCTTCACTGCTAATTTTTTGCATCTCTGTACTGAACAGTATGAGTGAAGATCAGAAAAAAAGTGCCTCCAAGGGTCATGATGAAATGGTAGTTTCACAAGAACAGCAGGCCAAGGTATATGATATACTATTTTTCGTTGTTTGTATACTAAAAAAGAAGCTTTTACACTTGATATAATTTGTTTCCTCTCAGATCACTGAGGTGAGAGAGTTGATAGGGCAGTTATCAGACAAGGAATCTTTGTACTGTTCTGATGCATCAATTTCAAGGTATTTAGTGTCACGCAATTGGAATGTTAAGAAAACAGCTCAAATGTTGAAACAAAGCCTGAAATGGAGAAAAGAATTCAAACCGGAAGAGATCCGCTGGGTAAGTTAATTACTTGTCTTCACTTTTTTTTGTCTAGTTTAGATAAAGGTTGGCTGGCATGTCTTCTCTTTCGAAAAGATCCAGGGTATGTCATTGTTCTGAAATGGAACTTCTCTTGATGCAGGAAGAGGTTGCTGCTGATGCAGAGTCAGGGTCCATTTATAGACCCAATTATCAGGACAAGTTCGGGAGATCAGTGATTGTAATGACACCTAGACGCAAGGTTTATGGATTATAAATTTAAGGGTTAAATATATTTTTAGTCTTTCAATTTTCACAGAAAATTAGAATTAGTATCTCTTCAAAATTTTGATTCAATTTAATCTTTTATTTTTAGAAATGTGTTGTTGTAATAATTCTAATCAAATTTTGTTAAGTTTATTTGATGTTTCAAATACATATTAACTCAAATATTATCGTAAAATATGTTTGAAACATCAAATAAACTTAACAAAATTTGGTTAGAAGAATTAAAACAACATATATAAGAAACTAAATTGGTTCAAAGATTCGAAGAGGGACTAATTCTAATTTTCAATAAAATTTAAGGGATCAATATCATATTTCACTCTAAATCTAATAACTTTTTAAAATCCTATTTTTATGAACATGTTTTTGTTTCATTTGTGTGGTTTGTATCTGTGCTGCAGAACTCCTTATCAACAGAGAGAGAGATTAAGTATTTAGTACAGTGCTTGGAGAATGCCATTTCAAACCTTCCACCACAGCAGGAACAGGTGGTGTGGCTGGTAGATTTAGAGGGTGTAAAGATGTCGGATATATCGTTCAAAATGTCACGTGAAATTGTCCATGTATTACAAAACTATTATCCAAGGCGCTTGGGTTTGGTAATTCTGTTCAATGCACCTGCAATCTTCCAACCATTCTTCAAGGTACCTAAATTAAAGCCTTTTCGTTGGTTTTGGTTACGAGACTAGTGTATACACATGCATTGCCTCGGTAAAGTTTGAAATGCTGCTTGTAAAGTTAATGATATGCATGCAGTTTATCTTTAAATTTTGATGTTACCTGCTTCTGCAGATGATGAGGCCCTTTTTGGAAACTGAAATTTACAACAAAGTAAAGTTTTGCTATTCGGACGATCACAACTCAAGGAAGTTTTTGGAGGATTTATTTGATATGGATAAACTTGAATCTGCATTTGGTGGGAATGGTGACACAGGATTTGACATAAATAAATATGGTGAGAGAATGAAAGAGGAAGAGACAACAAGATTCATTCATTCTGAACACAGATGAGGTCTGTGTGATAATGCAAACTATAAAGCTTGGTTGCTGAAAGGGCGAGGAATTAGAATTAGAAATAACATACCAAAAAATCGGTATTTTGTCAGGCAAAGCAGCAAGATGCTATGACATTATAGTTTGAAACATAGATTTAAGGCACGAAGTGCAACTTTATGTATGATTTACGAAATTACAAAGATATAAATACTTCAAACTTCTAAAATGAATAAATAAATAAGTCTACTGTTCCAACTTGTCGTATCAATGTTAGTTTTATTCGTTGTATTATACATGAAAGGAGAGAGTAAAGGGAAGGTAAAATTACGAGTAAGGTAGAATATTTTCGGTTACTACTACAGTAGGTGAAAATAATCTTAAGCAATATCTTCTAACAAAATTGGCTAAGGAATAATAGCAATCAAGATTAATTTAAAGTATCTTAAATATTACAAATAATTTGTATATTTGATCATGGTATGAATATTTATTTAAACTATAAATTTATTAAATATATTGTTTTTATAAAATTAAAATATTTAAAATATATAATATTTTAAAATAAGATAAATTCAAATTTACATGTTAGGTTAATGAAGTTGTTATAAAGTGAGAGTACTAATACCTCCATTTTGGTCTATTTGTAGACCATTATCAAGCTTAAGAAAGAAACCTTTTTCGTATGATTTTTCGAACACATTCTTTTTAATGAACCACTGGCTTGTTTGTTCAATTTGTATTTATTGGTCATCTTGTCATTATGATCTTGAATGTGGCAACAACCTCAACAGAACACTTATTGTTAAATATTTATTGTGAGTCTGACTCTTCTGGTTGAGTTTTTTATGTTTAGACTTAATTCGATTTAAAATGTAAATACTTGATTATTTTTATGATTTTAGTATTTTGACCTATTTGCAATTTCATCTACAAATTCATCAATGGATAACAAAAATAATAAATTCATCATCATGATTCAATTTATTGTGTTCTTGATTAATGTTGATTATTATTGGTTTTGCAAAAATGTAAAATTGGCATTTAACAAATACTTGAGTCAATATATTTTTGAATTTTCTTTTGATATTTATTATGTTTTTAATTAAGTGATAAAATGGTTACATGATGAGAAATAATAATGCATATATTAAAAATTGGAAAAAAAAACACTAGTGCAAATTAATTATTAATTAAAAAACACTAGTGCAAAAAAAACACTAAGGTGGCAATTCAATGTGGGTTGACTCACAGGTCTATAGAAAATAATGCGAGACAGATTGAGATATTGAATTTGTTGGGTCATACAAACTCGTAGTCCGCACATGTTTAAGGTAGGACAGGGTGGGTGGCCTGCTGGCCCATTTACAAAATTAAATACTCTTTTTTTAGATCCCTACATCATTTACCATGTTGTTTTTATAAGTTCTTTTTTTTATTATTATTATTTATAATATTGTATATAAAATAATGATTTTAGTTCTCGAATATGCAATATCTTTTTATGTAATTTTAGGTTAACAAATTTGGATCTGTCTTATAAGGTAATATATTGTTATTGTATTTTACCTATAATCTTCTGTTATTTCTTGTCTTTGGTTAATTAGACTAATTGAAATTATTTCGATAGAAAATGAATATTAATTATTATAAAAAAAAAACAATTTATTCATTATAAATGTGGGCCAACTCACATAACAGGACAAACCAGAAATGTAAACTTGTTTTTGAACTGCGGAACGAAATAGTCCGACCCACACTTTGTGGACCAAACATAAGATGAATCAAAACGGGTCAAATTGGCTCACTTTGTTATTCATAAACAAAACAAATTACATATATACCTATAAAAAAATTCAATTTCTTTTTTTCTGTATGATAACTTTATGGAGTTGAATCTGACTTATTCCATAACTTATAACTCATTTTCTATTTTTGTTGACTGATGCCAATATTCTTTCTCCAATATCAATCATCCTTTTATTTATTTGATATAAGATTTGTAGCTGGCTTTTGTTATAGGAAAGAAAATTTCATATCAACAAGAGTTATACTATTACAAATGAGACTAGTTTTTGACTATTAAATTACGAGAAAAAAATTATTAATATATATATATATATAGATATATTTAAGAAAGACATTATTATTATCACAAAAAGTATCATATAATCAAAATTAAAAAAAATATATTTTAATCCACTTTAAAGCTAAAAAGATAATCAGGTATTTTAAAGCTAAAATTGTTCCTGCAGCAAAGTTACCAGTTTTCTGAAGAGTGAATAAATATGTATCGATATATTTGTTTTTGGTGTGAAATATATGGTACACGCGTGTACCCGATGTATCTCCTCACGCTATCATAATAAATGAGCATTATCGCAACATACAACTACCACTACACATGTCGGCTCATGGACAACTCCTTCCAACATAACTTTACTTCATCATTATGTATATACCAAATTCTGGCTTTAATAAATAACTTAAGGTTGTTGATTTTGCAGTACTCACATTAAGGCCCAATTTCATCTACATCTTCAAACCATAGTCATGCAAACACTAATTATCTTTTTAATTCACTAATAAATAGTCTTATGTATTAAAATTTGTTAAATTATTCCATAAGCTGGTGTGGTCTTCAACAATTTTGATTAGGCCACCGAATATTTTATCTAAATGAATTAATGAATTTATATTTATTTTTAATTAAATTCTTTCTGTTGTTGTCAACAATTAAATAGTCATAATGGTTCGATACGTAATGAGATTTCTTTTTCCTTAAACGTCAATATTTTCACAAGTTTTGAAACCAATATTTTCAACTAGTTTGGCTTTGTAAAAAAAACGAATAAAAAAAGATTAGTTAAAAATAATAATTACACAACATAATAAAGATTTATGAAATAATTTAGAACATAAAACATGCTTTAACCTAAAAAGTTAGGAGTATGTTTTTTCTTGTTTTGATAGCACACCGCATAACTTGGATCACATTAAAATAAGGTAAGTGTAACTAACTATCTTGCAGAATGCACTAATAAAGAAGCAGAGCCACGAGCAGAACCAGAATCCACACTGCAACCAGTTCGGCGAACGCATAAGGTGAATTTTTTCTTCTTTATCGTTTTCTTAATATTCTGCATCGATCTGATATTCAGGTGAGAGATGTCCATCTTAGCAGCACCTAGAACCATTTTATGTTCATTTTCTTAACACCTACTTTATCGTATCCTCTTTTTATTCTTCCTCTTTGTTCCGAACTTACTATGTATTTTGAGAGTTAATGTCTTGTAACTGTCGTTTTTTGTGAGTTTAACCACTCTTCATTTTCTTCAGAGTTAAGTTTTACATTGTGTGCCGTACAATGTAAAGGGTATACGTTATCTGTAAGAAACAAAGAGAGCGTGAAATGTGAAGATGTACAAGTAATCTAAAATTAATTATGATTTAATTTAATATAATTTCTAACTGGTATCCAACGATGTCTTGCGTTGCAAAGGATGTAAGGGTGAATATGAAAGGTAAATGAAGTGTTTAGATGCAGGATTGATCTAAATTAATTCAGTTTGATGTCACTTTCAAATGGTATAGACTTGTGTGCATCTGCTGTGCACTTTGTTGTGGTTTTTGTTACCTTTCTACTTTGTTTTATTGTGTTTTGTTGTGTCATGCTCTCTGGGGTCAGATCTCAATTTTTATGGCAATTAAATAATTGTATTGTTGAACTTTTATAACCGACACAGGTCTTAATTAAAAAATAATAATAATAATAATAATGAACGGTTGGAAAGAAAAAAGAATTGGAAGAAAAGGAAAGAAAAAACTACTATCTGAAGCTGAAGTGAGAACGTGCATGGAAATAGTATATGAGGGAAGTTAAGTTTATATGTGCAACATGACATAATAGAATACTGCAAGCGCGTAAATACCCTAACAAATGACATGAACTTGCTAACAAAATTGAGCTATAACTGTGAAGTAACCACTAACTACGGTAATTAACTGTTTAACAAGAGTGGCTATAAAATGAATTCGACACTTCAACGAAGAAACCACAATTAAGGATCTCCCAGAATCCACTTTGGTTCCCTCAGTTTAGCTTGCGTTAAGCGTGGATCACATAAGGTAACTTACTATTGTTTGTTTTTGTTCTGTAGTTATTCGGAACGAAGATGAATAACTATCGCTACTAGAAATTTGTACTTGCCATTGCGGCGTTCAATTGTTCATTGTTAATTCTTTGTGTCTCTATAGGGAACAGTATGAGCCAGGTTTCGAAAAAAGCTGCCTCTAACGGTCATGAGAAAATGGTGATTTCCAAAGAACATCAGGCAAAGGTACGTCCAATTATTTTTACACTCCTTGAATCAAAGATGCTTATTACTCTTGTTGCATGTGAAAACACCAATATACAATGCTTTTAGTAAGGGATGTAACATACAATAATTTGCTCTTCCAGATTACTGAGGTGAGAAAGTTGATAGGGCCATTATCAGCTAAGGAATCTCTGTACTGTTCTGATGCAACCATCACAAGGTATTTAAGCTCACGAAATTGGAATGTCATGAAGGCAGCTCAAATGTTGAAGCAGAGCCTGAAATGGAGAAAAGAATACAAACCTGAAGAGATTCGCTGGGTAAGTTACTAATTCTCTTCACTTTTTTAATGAATTTTAAGAGAAAATGCATGGCTGGGATGAGTCTTCCCTTTATAAAACTTGGTTAACTTTTTTAAACCAAGATTCAGCCATAAACGCTTGCCTTGGTTTGGTATATTTTACAGTGTTCTAGATAAACTAGCTGTAACTGATTTTCTTATATTGTTCTTAAGATTTATGTCTCTGGTCCATTATTGTCTCTCATGGAATGTGTGAGCTAGTCTATTGTCAATTTTCACGCATTGTGATATTTTGTTTTGTAAAATTATATTTGCATGGATTTTTCCTTAATACAGGAAGAGATTGCGGATGAAGCAAAGACAGGGTTGATGTATAAACCAAATTATCTTGACAAATATGGGAGATCAGTGCTTGTAATGAGACCTTGTCTCCAGGTTTCTTTCTGAGAATCACTTTCAATCTCTATCTTGTTTATTTTTTTGATAAGGATAAGATCTCTATCTATCTTGTAATGAGACCTTGTCTCCAGGTTTCCTTAGTTTTCTGTTATATGCTATATTTTGATTATAGTTTAAGCCTTTGCATCAAGAAACGTTGATAAACGACAACAAGGTTAATTAGCAGTGGTTTTACATGAAGTAATTCATTTTCATTTCTAATTTCTCTTGAACTGCAGAATTCGAAGTCAACACAAGGACAGATTAAGCATTTTGTGTACTGCATGGAGAGCGCCATTTTAAATCTTGCACCAAACCAGGAACAGGTGGTCTGGCTGGTAGATTTCCAGGGTTTCAAGTTGTCAAATATATCATTCAAGGTGGCTCACGAAACCGCCCAAGTGGTGCAGGAGTATTATCCAAAGCGGCTGGGATTGGCCATATTGTACAATGCACCCATGATCTTCCAACCATTTTTCTCGGTAACTAAATAGAAAGTTTTTCACTGTAGCACTTCTGTATAGTGTTTTATATGCACGCTGCTTTGGTGTATATATGATATGTCTGCATCCACTTGGTGAAGTGTTAAATGCAGAGTGAGAATATTATGACTACTTTGGATGACCAAGGGAAATTGCGATCTTTTCTCCTAACTGATGCCTTCTTTTTTGCTGCTGATCCGTAGAAGATTTTATTTATCTCTGTGTGTGTGTGTACGTGTTTATATTGTTGATTTTTAAATTGTGATGTTACCTGCTATTGAGGAGTGATTATGCGTATGTATTATGGATTTTTAAATTGTGATTTTAGCCGCTATTTAAGAGTGAATATGAGTGTATGTATTGTTGATTTTAAAATTGTGATGTTAGCTGCTATTTAAGAGTGATTATGAATCTAGTGTTATTTTTGTAACGTGAGAATGAATTGCTGCAGATGGTAAAGCCCTTTTTAGAGAGTGAGACTTATAACAAAATAAAGTTTGGCTATTCAAACGACCACAGTACAAAGAAGATTATGGAGGATTTGTTTGATAAGAGTATTCTTGAATCTGCATTTGGGGGGAATGGAGAAACAGGAGTTGACCTAAATAAATATGCTGAGAGAATGAAAGAGGATGACAGTAAGAAACTTTCTTTCTGGACACCGGTCAAGTCTCTGTCATCAGTTTCACACAATGCCCCCTTAGATTCAATCAGGTTAGATGCAGATTCTGATGCTTCCAACAATGAGAAAATTCTTGTTCCTAACTGATCAATACATCTTGGGATCTTAAAAATTCGATCGCATTGCGATGATAAATTTCATATGTAATCAGTGTTGAGTCAATTGTAATGCAGCAAGACACTATGACGCTATAGTTTGAAGCCTAATTCAAGAACATTATGTATCAACTTTATGTATGATTAATGACGGCAATAACATTGCCTGTGGCTTGAAGCTTCTGAGCTTCGACACTGGCAAGAAATTCATATCAGCTTCTTATGTGATTGACCACATTTTTCATCGCAAGCAGGGAAAAATTTAAGTATTTTTTAATAAACTAAAATAAAAAATAAAAACCGTCAGTATGAACTTTAGTTTTTTAATCTTCATTGTATATGAAGGGAGGGAGAAAATGAGATGTACAAGAGTAGTCAAGAATAAGTAGGAAGTTAACAAAACACTCAGAATATCCAGCAAAATTCACAATAGAACTGATTTACAATTAAATAAAGGACCTGAAAGTGTCATAAGAAGCATCATCAACAGTCTCATGAAAACAGTCACTCGCTCACCTTTTAAAATAAGTATACATAAAAATGGGAGTTCATCTCTACATATATTGATTCAAAACTGTACTACTAACACATTGAAAACAGCCTAGCTTTAGGACAAGTGAAAATATTGTTGACCTAACAGTGTCACCGAAGATGTCTCCCCCTTTGTGATTCAACTGTGACATTTCTGATTAAATGTGTGTGTATGTATTTCCTGAAACAGCGAGAAATAATGGAATGTAGCATATTAAGGTTAAGATTAAGATTATGATAGTATCATAAGAAGATGAAAAAAAGAATCAATGAGTGCTTACCTAAACAATATATCACTGGAACATGTCATCCAACTTCTGCTTGTAAAGAGCCAAACGCTGTCAACAAGTAAATTTGTCAGTGCCTTGACAAATTAGTTAAAAAGAAGACTTAAAGGACTGGAATTTCAACATCATAACAAGCATCAACAAGTAAAATACATCCTAAAAGTAGGATATGCAAGCTGATAAAAAAAGCATACCCTTGTATAGGCATAAACTCCAGCTTCAGAAGGCCCTATGGGACTTCCCCTCCTAATGAATCTTCCCTCTTTGAAAATGTAAAGCATGGGAATTCCAGTTGACAGTTCCAAACTAATGACCTGGTGAAAAAGAAAAATGAGTATGTACTGTAATATGCAAACTTAAGAGCCACAATAATTTTGAATACTCCAGCTACCTCTTGGGAAGTTAATTTATCAAGGTACATGATAATGGATCTCAATGAATTCCCATGGGCTGAAATCATAACATTCTTTCCAGATAAAAGTTGTGGTTCAATCTGCAGAATTGATGACAATGGAATCAGTTCCTTGTAAATGTTACATGCTGCCTTCAATCATACAAGAAATTTGGCCATACACCATAAATCAAGCTACATAAATGCTTCCCCTCCACCATATATAGGCTATAAACTACATTAGTCCCGTAAAACATCAAACATATAACACATGTGAGTGGACTAAAACCTAGCTCTACTGAGTTGAGAGGAAGATCAAGTTGAAACATTCACCATGTTTGTTTGGAAAACTTAAACATCAAATACATAGGAAAATGGGGAGGGGAGCGGGGATAATCTACAAATCAGATTCTTTTCAAAAAAATTATACAAAAACTATATTTCCACTTACTTGGTCTCTGAAATAGGCAACTGCTCTTTGGGCACACATTTCCAAGCTTTCACCATTTGGAGGAGGTATGTCATAACTCCGGCGCCACTCATGGACTTGCTCTTTCCCATATCTGTCGGCTGTTTCTTGTTTATTGAGACCTTGCAGTTCCCCATACCTGAAAGGATAACAATTATGGTATGCCAATAATATATGTTAATGTTATTTGTGACATTGTAAAAAAGAAATTTTAATCAGAGGAACCAGGAAAAAGATTAGTACATTCTTTCATTTAGTTGCCAAGCTTGTATGACTGGAATGGACTGTTTTTTTGTATCTTCACTAAAAACTTGACTCCATGACCTTGCTCGTTCACTTTCATTGTGCAAAACGATAGGGACCTATTGGGAAGTTGACGGTTAATATTTAGAAAATAACTTTTGAATACTTTACTGCAGCAGGTAAAAACATTTCTTCAAATTTTCTAGACTAGAGTTTAGTGCACTGTTATGTACATAATTAGCACCAAGCATAGCAAAACCTGTGAATTTTTCTATTAACCAATTTTTTGGTTTGTTGTGTCACTCTAAATAGATCAAAACTCATGTATTTTCTGCCGAGCTTTAGTTATTTGGATATGGTATGCTTACTAGTATGCCGTAAGCATTGAAAAAAAAAATAGTTACATATTCATTGGCGTTACCTTCCCACGACGGTGCTGGGTCATAGCAAGCATGGCTGTCATTTGTGCACGAATCAAAGCCGATGTAAATATGACATCAACAGGAATGCTGCTAATTCTTTTTCCAGCTTCAATTGCTTCATCTATACCCTTCTTGCTTAGAGGGACATCAACACACCCTGTGAATAAGTTCTTTTCATTCCATAATGACTCACCATGCCGAATAAGGATTAAAGCTGCTTCATCTGAAGTCAAACATATTGAACAGCAATAAGACAACATCCAACTAACAACTTGAATTTCTTGAATGTTGCAACCACCTCAAATTTGGTGAGTTCAACTTCAAGAAGCAATGGAAAGAAAGCCGTCCAGTAATGAATATAATTAACAGAAGTGTTCATCATACTTGATTTCTTGTTACTGTCACCAGCGTTGCTTCTTGAAGGAGATAACACCGGATCAACCACTGATGTTTGCGAAGCTAGAGATCGAATTACAGTACAATTCCTCCGACCAGAGCGGTTAGTACTTCTCCTTGACAAGCCATTACCACTGATAAAATCCCTAGCCACCAATCTTACTGTGTTGTTTTGGTGCTTCTGGTGACGATTAAAATTGTTCAGATGAGAATGGGACTGCAAAGTGCCAACAGCCTGGTAATATACTTCAGCAGCCATTTTCTGAAAATTGAAAGCAACACACCTGAGTGAGACAACCTTAAGAGTTGAAAATTCAGGATCAGAGGGCAACAGTGCTGGGTCGTTGTCGTGCCCAATTGATATGCAGGTTTCTTTATTATTATGATGTACCCTCCCATATTCGAATCAAGGAAACAAAAACACATATTGGTTGGAAGAATGTTCAATGTCAGAAAGGAAAAAAAAAAAAACAAAATTACATAACAATATA
>Ga0214542_1011640_pt1 | contig 11917 bp, 11 predicted proteins | sample CNSS1metaG_FD_160096 | JGI IMG/M metagenome (GOLD analysis project Ga0214542, IMG submission 160096) | Root nodule microbial communities from cowpea collected in UCLA plant growth center, Los Angeles, California, USA - CNSS1 | ecosystem: Host-associated > Plants > Roots > Nodule | place: USA...
GATTCTAAAAAAATCCAAACTACTTTTGCTAAAAAAATTGATTTGGGTCAAAAATCTAATCCAATTATTTGGATATAAAATGGATGTGGATTGGATCATTAAATATCCAATCCATGCCCACCCCTAATCACCCTGATGATTTCGGGGAGTTCTCACCTCTACTCACATCAACAAGTTGATAATCATTGCAAAAGAAAAGACCACACCACAGAACATACAATAACAAATAGTAGGGTAAGCTAGAGCACAAAATAATTTCATCATGCAATCAGAAACACTTTCGCAGTCAACTATACATACAACACCCAAGCATGTTATGACTTTCAAACCAATACATTAACACTCGATTCGACTCATCCAGATACAAATAATCTGGTCGGATTCAGCGGATGCTTGCACTTGTGGTGGATACCTTTGCTCATCCCCGAGCTGCTCACCCCCGAGCTATGTTTTACAAGTGTTACAATGAATGAATCACCCCACACAAGGTTAGCCCTTAATGAGTTTCAGGCCTCCTGCTACTTTCACCACAAGATTTAGTCCGCTCTAAGTGAGACTAATTGACTCCTTAGAGTGTCAGGATACAATTCTTACCTTGAATCCTTTCCAAATTATATAGATGGGGCACCACCATGGACACCCACTAATAGGGGCCATGGAATTACGTTCCGTCCACTGAAGCACGACCCTAAAATCTCACCTAGAGATCTCAAGGATTTACGCACTGACCATTGACCAATCATGTTCAATCAATCAAGAAAGACCTATCATACATATATATATATATATATATATATATATATATATATACACACACACACACACATTATATCAACCTTTATAACCAATCCTTTTCATGTTCCATATCAACCCATACCAATTCATCATACTCCATCCATGAATAGAGAATTCCAACTCATCTCATTACCATGCCACTTTAATACCAACCATCTCATTAAAATCACATGCTAAGTTCATACCAAACCCATCATTCACAAATCATGAATCACATTACTCATGCATAATCATTGGTCTCATGCTTTTAACACAATACATAAATCCAAGCAAGTATTAACCATTCAATATTTAAGGAAACGATCAAACATCACACTGCTCTCGCCCAGCTCCTCGCTCAGGCTGAAGGGTCTCGCTCAAGCGAGAGACTCTCGCTCAGGCGAGCCCCATTCGCCCCTTCGCCTGAGCGAGGTGCACGCTCGCTCAAAACAGCGTAGGTCGCCTGAGTGACTACGCGCGTAAAGTAACATGGGCGAGTCTCTGTTGATCTCGCCTAGGCGAGACATGCTCGCTTGGGCGAGAAAACCATGCCCACCACTGTTCTCTCGTGCAACAGTCCAACAATACCACTAAACCAATGCAATAACATCTTATAAACTCACAGTAGCATGTCATCTAATCAAATCATGCAATATCATCAAGCAATCACGAAAAATCACAGATTTAGAAAAAACCCTAACTTCCCTTACCTGAAAATAAGCTAGTAGACTATCCTTACACAACCTCGACACCGAACAAAAGAGCGCAGCAGCTTTAGGAACAAAGATAAGTGGTTGGAAGGAAATAGTGGGACAAAGCAGAACGGATTATTGAGATGAGCCTTAAGGAAATGTCAAAAATGAAGCTAGAGGAACACCACTACGAGTTCAGAAGCAACTTACATGGAGAGGAAGAGCTTGAGTTCGCTTGGGGAAGTTGATGGCTAACCCTAGCAGAGCGTTCTGAAAAGGAAGAGGGGCAACATTTTAGGTTCTGTTTTGCAAGAATGAGGTTGAAAAGGAAACCCTAGCAGCTTTAGGGGCCTTAGCACCCTATGGGCCAGCCCTTAGGCCCAATAGATTAAGGTCAGCCCTTAAACATTAGGGCAGAAAATAAAACTGGACCTTACATAACTCATCCTAATTCACTTCACATCTCTAGGATAGGGTGTAAACTTGGTTTTTTAGGAAAAAAGTTGTTGTCAGAATTGACGTCAATTATGGTTGAAATTTAGGGTGCAATGGTGATTTTACAGGGTAGGCTTTATTTTGCAAGTGGTTGCATAAATAATGGCCTATATCACATCAACAAGTCACATTCCATGACCAGTTATGCAAAGAAACAAAGGAAAAATTAGGATGCCACTTTCATGAATAAATGCACACATAAGAATGAATTTAGGCTTAATACTCTCCATGGTCAAATATGTCAAAATTGTTCATGCTACAAACTTTTCATGTAAGAACCACTTTGAATCAATGCATTGGAGTAAAAGAGATGATTGAAATGTTCATTCACTCTAACTAAACCTTCTACTACCACATATAACTTAAGACTTAGGCTACAAAAGAGAGAAAAAATTGCAAATTTGCAAATATTGGTAAAAGCAGAACTAAAAGCTACCCAACAAGATGAAAATCACAAAAGAAACCTAAAGAACAATGCAAAACTAGAATTCTACCTAAAACAAAAGTTTTCACTACTCAAAACCTCTAAAAACATCCTAAAACTAAGCTAGACTAAGGATTGTACTAAAACATGAGTAAACCTGTAAAGAACCCTCCTAGACAAGATTAAAATGACCAAAGAAGACCTAAAACTAACGTAAAACCTACCTCCTTAAAGGGTTTCTAAAAATACTACATAAAACTAAGATTGGTCACCTAAACTAACCCAAATGCATATGCATGTATGAAATTAGCCTATGGAAGTGTAAACTAATAATCTTAATTAGTTCCTAATGGCAAAATATGACTAGAAAACATTTTAAACTACCAAAACTAGCTACAACTCAAAATATAGCTACCTTGGACTTAAAACTAGCACTGACTAAGCTAAAACTGCAAAAAAAATAAAATTGAATTAAACTACTATAAGAAATTATTATAAACCTACTTAGACAAATTATAATTAACAAAAGAAAGATGAAAAACAAGTCAGAATGTAGAAATAATGAGGGAATTAAAATTTGCCTAATAGATGTAACACCTCATTTCAATAATTACTTTAATTAAATTATATGTCACACAGAGAATATAAGAGATGGGTCCTGGAGTATAACCACGACTCCTTACAATATCCAAAAATACTTAGAGAGATCCAAGGCACACCAAGATGCCAGGACTAAACAAAATACAAGAACTTGACAGTAGCTATTAGGGTACTAAAGGACAAAAATATTACATGGGCCATAGCCCTATCAGAAAGCCCAAAATAGTAGAATCCAGCCCAAGTGGGCTACATAGCGAAACCATCAACTCCCTGTTGACAACGGGTGTTCCTCGCATCTGCTCACATCAATAAATTGATGATCATCAAAAAAAGAGAAAACCACACACACTGAACATACAATAAACAACAGAAGGGTAAGCTAGAGCTGAAAAATACTTTGTCATGAAGTTACATACAATTTCATAGTTTAAGATACATATGTCAACCCATCATTTTATGACTTGCAAACAATACACTAAGACTCAGACACGACTCATTCGGATACATATAATTTAGTCGGATTCAGCGGATGCTTGCATTTATTGTAACATCCCGTCCGGATATTACGAATTTAATAAAATAGATAAGTAATCACACATCAGCATCATTTATTTAAAAAAAAAATACTAACGTCGCATTTAATAATACCTCATTTCCCAAAACGCGGGAAATTTAAGTCTTTATTTCATATATCGATAATGAAAATTTGGACAAGTATTCGTCAATTATAAAATAAAAAAGTCCAAGAACATAAATGTTTACAACTGATTCAAAATCATAAAATAAAATCCCCAAGCTATCCCCTCTCCGTAGCTAAGCCTCACCAGCTCCACCTGCATCATCACCTGCTCACGTGTATCGGTGCACGATCATCGCCAAACACAAGCAGATAAGGTGAGCTAACAGTTAAAACATACAAGAATATATATCAATATACATATACATGTTTAACCAGTACAAATAATATAACAACAACACCAATTCTTTCTTTATACTGCATGGTCCCCACCATATTGAGTATCCTTTATTTTCCCACAGAGTCTTACTCTATTTCCATCACATGGCCACCACCATGTACACCGATGCACCTAATGGAAGTCACGTTACCTTCCCTCCACATGGCCACCACCATGTATATTAAGTACATCAGGGAACCTCGTTCCATTTCTTTCACATGGCCACAACCATGTTAACAGGGTTCTACATCTTCTAGTAAGTATCTCAAAGTGCCTTGCTGCCACACCTATCGGCCACAACCGATAGAGCATGTGCGAAAATCATGCTACGGATCACACACCGTAACGCCAGGTGGAGTTCCTAAATACGAACATAGTCTGTAACGTCCCAGGACTACCAAACTCGTCAGCAACCATTGAGGAGGGCAATCCATTGGACCCATCCGTACTGGCCACAATCAGCACACTCACACCGGCACACTCGCCAACCTGAGCCACAACTCAAAGTTCATCGTGTTCATCCGCTATCCCGAGTCACAACTCGAGGGAAGTCATTCCGGACCACAACCCATAGAATGCCACGTGCTTAACCCCTATCCTGAGCCACAACTCAAGGATACGTTCCGGGCCACAACCCATGGAACACCAGCAAACCCACCAAGTAGATATTTTAAAAGCCATATAGAACACCTCTCATAAGTTTCATCTCGTCTTATAAACACAGCAGGTACATCTTCCTTAAACGTACCTCTTCGCCCTTGCTTGCTTAAACTAAAGCCTTTGTTTAACCATTACATCCCACCTCTTATGGCTAAGCCCTCAATCTGTGCAAGCCTCCAGAACCACTGCAGCCTACGTATTCTCGCTTGGGCGAGACTCTCGTTCGCCCAGAATAAAAGTGCCTCGACTAGGCGACGAGTCCCTCAAAACCACAGACCTTCCCTCGCAATTTCGCTTAGGCGAGATTGTCTCGCATGGGCGAGACGTTCTTCCACTCAAAACAACAATCAATCTCGCCTGCGCGAGATAGTCAATCAAACCACACAATGGAACACGAATTCTCGCCTAAGCGAGATGAGCCCTCGCCCAAACCCCAAAACCCTCCGCCCGAGCGATGGCCACGAGCAGATAGAGGGTTCGCGTCCTTGCATATCTCGCCTAAGCGGGTCTGACTCGCCTGAGTGAGAATTGCAGGTTTTGACGCTGATTCACGCACACACCCATTGCACCAGTGACCCAAAACACATCTCAACCACACCAATTCTTTAAGCACAATTTACATAGGTACATACACGTTATTTGAACACGAAAACAGTCCACAATCAGCCAACTTGGCAACATCACAGAATACACCACATACCATCCCATTATAGGCAAACTATTAGGTCCAATCCTAATGCAACAGTCCGCAAAACCACAACCCCAAATTCCCTCAAGTATAGCACGAATTTTAGGGCCACAATTCATTACAAATCAACAAAAACAGTGCAGTAAAGCTAAGATTCGGGTTTAGCTCCCCTAACCTGAAATTTCCCCGCTTAAAGCTTGAATTTGAAGGATTCCTTTGATCACCAAGGACTAACCGTACCACCACTTCCTTTTTCCCTTTTTACTTCACTCTCAATTCTCCCTTCACTCTCAATTTTCGTCCTCCCTCTAAAACCTCTCAGAAAACAGCTTTCCAAACCCTATTCTCTTCTCAAAAGTTGCCTTTTATACACTACAAAAAATTGAAGTAAATATGACGGTTTTAATATGGCGGTTATAGAAAACTGCCATAATTTGCTTCATAATACGACAGTTCTATAACTGCCACATTTTGTGTGCAAAATATGGCATTTGAAAACGCCATTATGCTCCCATTACACTTTCGTTTTCCAGTGGCGCCATCTTTCCCTCCATAACACTCTTTTTTTATTTACTTCTCATTTAATTCTATCTTTTTTATTACATAAAATCGAATTTTAATGGGACAAATGCACACACAAAACATAAAACTGACTCATGTAAGACAAACCCTACAAAATCCTCTCTATCAACCCCAATAACTGTTTCGTTCTCTCGCACCTCGCAGTTCCCAATCCTCGCTGACTCTACCCTCCTCGCCGTAGGAGTTCACCACGCAGTTTCCCACTCCTCGCACCTCGCTGTTTCCGCTACTCGCACCTCGCACCACCACACTGTTCTTGCTGTTTCCGCTCCTCGCACCAAGTCGTCGAAGATCGGGACTTCCTTCGCCACACTGATTGGGAACCAGCAAAGCGTCGAACATCTCTAGCAACTCCGACGACAATGTCGAACAGGGTTTCGTCGCGAGCCATTTCTCCACTGCCCAAACCCTCAACCAATCGAGCACACTAACAGTCGCCACAGAGCATTCGCAATGCATTTCCTCATTTTCGGCACGGACAAGGTCCTTCCACTTCTTTCCCTCTATTACGATTTCGTTTTTGGTTGGTTTGCACTTTGATTAGTGACTAACGTGCGACTCGTATTATTTGCTCTGATTATTGGGTTAATTAGTGGGAAACATAAAAGTTGTGATTTTGATTGTTCGTAGGCTATAGTCTGTTTCTCATGCGCCCTCCACCATCTCTCCGTCGTCATCACTCTGAATTGTTCGTCTCTGATTCATTCCTTCAGCTGCAGGTTCGATTCGCAAAACCTTCGATTCAACGCGCACACGTTCAATCTCGATTTCGAGCTTCATTTTCTCGAGATCTTTCAACTCTTAATGTGTATTCTGAATTGTTGCTACCATTTTTTTCCTGGGTTTTTTTCACTCTGAATTGTCAATTGCTTTTGTGCTATCGCACCACGTAGTCTGTTTCGTGTGAGTGAATTGTTAAAGAGCTCAACTGAAGTGTTTGTGTGAGCCGAAATTAGGGATCTGCCTCTATTCATAGTTGTTGAATCGTGTTTTTGGTGTTTAGTTAACATCGCCGTAGAAATGATAATAAGGATGTGTAATTGTACGTTTGTTGTTTGGCTCTTTCAATGCTGTGCTGGATTAAGTTTATTGGGAGTTTGCTGCCTATTGAATTTTAATAATTGTCTGAAATTGCACCAGAAATATATATTAATTAAAAGGTATAAAAAGTGTTAAAGCCAACTTTAACACCTTAACAGTAGGTTTCCAACAGATTGACAATATATATATATATATATGTGTGAAAATGATTATGATTTAACAAGAAACTCATAATTGTGATTTAAAAAATGGATTTTACCTTTAATCTTTAATCCTAGGCTTTTCATCTCGACATCACTTCGTTGGTTAGTGTCAACTAGTATTTTTTTTTTCATGAGTATGTACCAACCAACATAACAGTGTGTGCATGCATCATTCCTTTATTTATTTAAGAGTTTAATATGTTTTTGGTCCCTCAAGTTTTAGCGAAATTTGGAATTAGTCCCTCATCAAAACTTTTGACCAATTTAGTCCTTCATCTTTCAAAATGCGTGAATTTAGTCCTTTTAACCAAATTTTGTTAAGTTTATCTTACGTTTCGAGCGCATTTCATGATAGTATTTAAGTTAACATTGAAGCAAAAATGTGTCAAACAGTATAAATAATTTAAATATTATCATGAAATGCACTTGAAATGTCAGATAAACTTAACAAAATTTGGTTAAAAGGACTAAATACACGTATTTTGGAAGATGAAGGACTAAATTGGTCAAAAATTTTGATGAGGGACTAAACCCAAATTTCGCTCAAACTTGAGGGACCAAAAACATATTTAACCCTTTATTTAAATCATAACTTTGGTTGAGATTGTCATGATTAATATTATATTGATAAGTTTTAATGTGTGTGCCTTACTAAATCTTTCCTTTGTCAATCTTATAAAATGGTATTCATGGGTGCTAACAGTAGCTTGCTTTTTGTGTTCTTTTGCTTTCTATATTGTTTATACTTTTAATTTAGAGTGTACAACTAGAAACAATACTCAGTGAAACTTTTTTGACTATTTTTTATGCAGATTTTATTGTGATTGAAAAAAAAATCATTTATTGCGTCAAAGACAATTATCCAGGTAATTTATTGGATTTACTCCCTATCAAACTTTATTAATTAAACATTGTCAATGTTTCCTTTTGTATTTATAAACTTTATCTACTTACCTTTATTGTCTACTTTTGTTCATTTTATTTTGTATGATCCATATCTGTTAACAGCCCATTAGCCAAATGAGAATTTTTACTAGAACTAAGATTATCTTTCCCATTTGTTTTTTATGGGTTATGATGCTTACTTCGCCTGAGTGCTTTGACACTTCTAAACCATCCTCAGATTTGTCCTTTTCACTAGTATTCATTCCTTGATGAGATGAGCACTTCTTTTTGACACCAATGGAAGCAACTTTCTGCTGATAATTCTTAGAGAGAACTTTTTGTTTATCTCTAACAGGATGTTGGTTAGGCACTTTATCAAGACCCATCAAATTTAAAATAACACTTGATGCTTCTTTAGACTCCATTCTGCAATTATTATTCTACAAGATAAGTTGAACACTGGAAGCACTCTCTAAAAACTAATGAAACTGTCTGCAATAGATCACAATATCTGTCACATGAAAATAAAAGTGATGAATGCATGCTGATAAGTGATAAATATAATCTATTTGTGTTTGAACTAATTGTTGGTGTACTAGTTTATCATTTTAAGTCATCATAATTTGTTTGTTTGGCGGTCTTTTGCACTTCCAATTTAATGCAGGAAAAAATAGATGAGCTAATGTTGAATAACCCAGAGATTGCATCAGATATATCTCCAAATGATCCGATTGGTCTCATATTTGGTAAGGAGCATCCAGGTCAGGTTAGAGGATTGTCACATGGAGCTTGTCCCACTCTTGCATTTAAGCAATCCACTACAAGATTAAATGGTATGAATTTTGCTTCATGTAGTGCAACATCAACAAATACGGATGAGAAGTTTCTAAAGATGGAAAATGAGCTCACAACTCTCAAAAACCAAATGCAAACATTGGTTGCCTACATTGCTTCTAGAGATGACGTTCCTGACCATTTTGCTGCTATGGCTGCTGATTTGGTACATACTTTAGTTAATGAGGTAAAACTTAATAGTTTATTTAACAAATTACACAAGTTTATTATAATACACATGTGAATTTGAATAAGTTATAATTTTTTTTATTCCAGGTACCCGATGTTGGAAGTGGTGCTCCATCACCTATTGGTATAAGAAGATCAAGCGGGACAGAATAGACAAGTTAGGCACATAGCTATAGGAACATAACTATAGAAATTTAGCAAAATGTATTATAATAATGTTTTAGATTTTTTTTTGGCTTTTGTTTTCAATGTGAAAACTTTTGGATGGTGTTTTAATATCAACTTTTTAAATATGAAATATGAATGAAAGTATTATTGATCAAGATGTTGTCTGTGATGTTTTTAATTTTATGGAAAATAGGTTCAATAATAATGGAAAGCAGGTTACATAAAATTAATATAAAAAAAATCACATTCAAATTATGGCAGTTGAAACGTCGTATAATGCATTCGTACAGTACAAATAATGGCATTTCTAGGTGTTGTATTTCGCATGACAATTCTTTAAAAATAAACAAATTAAGACGGTTTTAACTGCCATTATTTGCGCACAAAATACGGCGGTTCAAACTGCCATTATTTACGCAATACATTTAATGGCGGGCGTTGCGTCGTTTTGTCCAAGACCGCCATATTATTCATTGTGGCGGCAGGATATATGGCGGTACCCGCACCCGCCATACGCGCAAAATATGGCAGTCAAAACCGCCGTATTAATACTTGGTAAGGTAAAAAAAACGAGAATGTGATTAAACTTTGGGTTTTATTGCTATTCGAGGGCCTTTAATTGATTATTTCTCAACCCTTTAGCTACCCCTTTTCTGCTTGGTCTTTACCATCCTTTCCTATTCAGCCCACAATTCATCTTTTAGCAAAAAAAGTTAAATTTTGACTCACCCAGGTTCGATTCCATGACCTTCCCAATGCCAAATCAAATCTAAACCACTAAGCCAACTTATGTTTCTTGCTAACACACACAACTCCAGCATTATCTCATACAAAACGTGGCCCAACATATTATTAAAACAATAAAAACAAATACACACACAATTGACATACATAGGACTCAAACCCAAGTCTTCTCACACAATCAAAGTACTCTTAACCACATGAGCTAGCACTTTTCCACATCATACATAACAGAATTTAATGTCATAAATGCACAAGCCTCTCGTATTTATTATTTATTTATTTATTTAATTAATTAAATTCCGCGGATCTTACATTACCCCCACCTTTAAAATTTTTCGTCCTCGAAAAAGAGAACTTACCAGTGAAAAGTTGAGGGTAAGACCTCCTCATGACATCCTCCATCTCCCATGTTATTTCCTGAATTGCTTCATCCCACAGCACCTTCACCGTTCTGATCTCCTTTCCTCTAAGGTGATTCACTTGAGAATCCAAGATTCTCACTGGCCCAACTCCTATAGTCAGATCCTCGTGCACCTGAACATCATCCTGCTCCAGCACATGATTAGGATCTGCCACGTACTTCCTCAGCTATGAAACATGGAAGACGTTGTGCAGATTCGCCAAGTTAATCACCTTATGGGCCAACCTTTAGACCCAATTGATTAGAAGCAGCCCTTAAAAATAAGAGCAGAAAATAATTGAGCCTTACAATAGAACCTAAAGAAAATGAGTTAAAACCGGTCCAGAAAGAGATTATGAAAACCAGAACAACAACAAAATACGAAGTAGTCATGTACACACACTCTACTCATTATATATAATATGAAACTAAACTAGTAGACATGAATATCAGGAAAAAAATAAAACAAAACAATTTATATTGAACAGAAAAAAAAAATTAACAGTAAAAACAACACTAAAATAGAACCAAGGAGTGGCAGCTGCTGCAGCTATTCTTCAATGTATGGATCTGTCAATGCTTCCCTGCATTTGTCATCCATATGTGCTTCATGGAAAATCTTTGGTTGATGGCCATTTACCTTAAAAACATCCGATTTTCATATATATATATATCCATTGAAGTGTCAGTTCATCCCATCTTAAATGCCTTCAGTTATAAACTTAAGTCAAACGTACCAAAACGTAGGAGACTTAACTACTATCCAACTCGGTCAAGTGACCTCCTCCAGTAAAAAGAGTCCACCATCACGTTTTGAAGTTTTTAATATGAAAAAAAATTAAGACCAATGTGATGAAGAAAATCTTTAATATCTCTACAAAAATTCTTAATATTATAAGCTATAATAACACAATAATTTATTAGGTTTCTAATATACGGCGGATAAAAAGATCTAAATAAGTATACATTTGAGTTATATAAAAGAAAATCAAGTTTATACTTAATTAATTCTTACATTAATTCTATTACTCTATTATATACTAAAATATCAAAGTATATTGTCATATTTATATGATAGTCAAAGTTTTATTAATTTTTTTAACAGAAGACTAAATTAAATAAGTATAAACGGTGTTTGCAAATTTTAAAACCCGATCAAAGCATAAACCTTTTTTTTCATATTTTAGTTAAATATGAAAAAATAACACATTGGACGAATGCAAAAGAATAATAAAATCTTCCAAACACAAGATACCATTATTTTTCCAGTGAAACACTTACATTCAATTGAAAGTACATAATTACACAATAATATAAATAGCAGAAACAATCATTAAATAAATCCACACAAATCCTTATTCAAGAATATTATTTGCAATATTGACCAATATTAACGTTTTCCATCAAATCGCACAACTTCCTTCAAAACATTGTCCAACATGTCGAAACACTCAGATAGCATCATGGTGATGAACTTCCTTCAGTAACCGGTAGAAATCATTATAAGATGATCCTCCCAAAGCAGTGGCTTGTACTGCTTTCTTTTTCCACTCTACACACTTTTGCCTCATCTTCTTCCCCT
>Ga0214542_1011641_pt1 | contig 11915 bp, 7 predicted proteins | sample CNSS1metaG_FD_160096 | JGI IMG/M metagenome (GOLD analysis project Ga0214542, IMG submission 160096) | Root nodule microbial communities from cowpea collected in UCLA plant growth center, Los Angeles, California, USA - CNSS1 | ecosystem: Host-associated > Plants > Roots > Nodule | place: USA...
CAAACTAATTCATTTCTTCATTTAACAATAGTACAAAACAGATTGGACTTTAAAAGATTACACACAATAACAGTACGAATAATACAATAACAACACAAGTGAACCCTATTACTAATTGCAGCCTCTTATCCACAACCTTCGACGACTTCTTCAAATCATTAATATGCCTCATTTGTGTCATGATGATGACATCCTTTTCATCAACACCACCATTTGAAAAAGTTGCAGCCCACATTATTGGAACCACCACTCTGTAAATCAATAAACCAAAAATTAAAACCAATTTATTATTAACACAAAAATAAAAACAGATTGTACCAAAATTTTCTACCAATATTCTTTGGAGTTATTGTCATCCTCAAAGTTGTCATCTCTCCGCAACTACAAATCGGGGTTAATTCATTTCTCGTTGAACCACCAACAGTGCACGAAGTGATACAACACGGTTGCCTTCAACGATTACAACCAGAGGTAAAGAGGTAAAGAAAGAAGATTGAGACCGTAACACACCTATATAATGGGATTGCAAGAAGAAGAAGATTGCAGCAACATCAATTGGGAATGGAGGAACAAGATTGTCAAAACTCACCAACTGCCCAAACATTCCTTACCAAAATCTTAGCTCACTTATTTATTCCCAAATATCTAATTATCATACCTGTACAGTACACGTAAGACACCCTAATACACACTGTGCCACCTGTACAATGCTCCGTTAATGATTTAAACGACGTTACAAAAAAGGACGAAATGAAACACGAATTGCGAAAATGAGGACCATTTTAAACATTTGGTAAAAATGAGGACCATTTTAAACATTCTGTCAAAATGAGGACCATCTGCAACAAACACTACGAATATGAGGACCAAAAAGGTATTTAAACCTACTTTTACTTTTAAAGAAGTTATTATGCCCTTGAAGTCCTATTGTGATTATAATTCTAATTAATTAAATACACAGTTAAATTTAAATTGATGAAAAAACCGTGTAATAATTCTAAAACGTATTTTCGTTAGCATATTTCTTTTAAATGAAACTGAAATAAGTATGTTTATTAATTATAATTCTATAAAAGAATCAAGTTTAAAACAGATAGACATATTTTAATAAAACATTTAAATAAATAAACTCAAAATGAAAAAAAAATAAAGATGTGGTATGAGACCATCCTTCTTTCTTTTGCACTAAGGCATATTTCTATTCCAATCACTAAAATAAAATAAACAAAAGATGAAAAAAATAAAATAGGGAACATACCTATCCGATCACTGAGGTATGGTATTGTTAACACTCCATTTTTATCATTTTTTTCTTCTTCAAAATCTTTTTTTTATTTTGTATAGTTATTTTAGAATAAATTTTAGTTTTAGGTGTAAAAATGGAATTTTGTAAAATTGTTAAAATCTAAAGGATGACTTGTACTCCTCAAGATTTTTACTCATTAGCTTTTGGTCAAAACACGCGTAGCAAATTAGTAAAGTAGCAGCGCGCCCAATTTGAATCAAATTTTAATTGACCTAGCCGCTACACATAGCTGAACCATGCTGGGCGAAGGCATGAGACTGTCTCAAGTTGCCATTCGAAATGACACATTATTAGGTATTGGACTCCATTCTTATGTGGAAAAAATGTCTAAAACTTGAAAAGCCCATGTCTCTTTTAATCTAATGGTGAGGGGCTGCAAAATAGATAGAGAAATAGAACGATAGAGAAATAGAACAATAGAGTCAGAGCACACATAGAAAACCCTAACACAAAGAGGAAGATGTAGAAATGGCAAATAAACCCGTCCCCATGGATATTATCCGAACTCGTCCCCGTTTTGATGGAGAATCTCCGCATTGACTGGTATGGGTATAGAGAATCCCTTACTGGTATTGGTATGGGTATGAGGATGTACATATCCCCGCCATAATACCGTCCCCGTTTAAATTATTAAAATATTCAAAATTAATTAAGTAACCATATATATATATATATTATTTTTTATTTCTTCTAATTATTTGGTTTGTCATGAAACTCATTCGCATCTTAATTATATTTTTCATCTTATCATAATCTTTATGTAATTATGTTAAAAAGATGTATGTTAATTAAAAATTTTTTATGTCTCACATTTAAATATTTCTATTATTTAGTAATATTTTTATTTATTATATATTTTCCTTTCACATGAGAATGTTTAATACTCTCAATTTAAGTATTTAATAACACAAACTTTTCGTTTAATAGGTAATACAAAAAAAATATTTTACTTATTATTATTAGTTTTTGTTTCATTTGAAGAACTCTTTTGTTTCGCTAAAACAATTTTCAGTATTATACATTTGTTTTTCTTTGTGCAATTTCTTTCGATAGTATCTCAAATTGTTTGTAAACATTTGTTAATTTTTTAATATTTTTATTTGTTGTTTATTTTCATTACGTAGAATACTATTTCAATATATTTTATCTAATTATTTTTTATTTTCTAACTCACTATCAATCATGATGTAATTTTTTCACGATAATTGTATAAATAACTTTTATTTACTACAATATACAAATTTAATGTCATTGTCATGAATATTTTTTTATCACCATCCAACATAATTGAAGTTCAAAAGATACAAGATCTATGTTAAAATTTTATTATTATGATTATTATTTGTTCTTTGTATCATTTTGATAAAGTAATGTATTATAACTTTTATTAGTGTATAAAAAAGAGATTAATTAGAATTTAAAAGATTGAAGTAAACAAACATTTAAAACATATTTTAATTTAAATATTTGTTTTCCTTTTATATTTTTAAAAAAATAATTTTAAATTTTATCAACTATGTTTCATTAATATTTGCAAATTTAATAATTTTTTTTGGTTCTCATGAAATTTTACTTGGTATTATAATCTAAATTGTAAAAAATTATAATTTATTTTAAAGTATTTGATATTGAAGAAACAACCATCCTTCTAATATTGAATATTTATATTTAATAATATTATATTTCCTTTACCATAATTTTTTATTATTTTATAAAAGTTAATTAAAATTAATATTGAAGTAGTAAGAAAATGGGTATGGGTATGGGTTCGAGATTATACCTGTTACTCGGTGGGGATGGAATGGGACAAAAGTTTGATACCCGTTGGATTTGGGTATGGGGATGTGGATGAATTTTTTGTACGGTGATGGGTATGGGATAGTGAAACCCGTGCCCGCCCCGCCCCGCCCCGTTTCCATCCCTAGGAAGAGGTAGAGAAAAAAATATGTTCACGTTTTTCATAAAGTTACCACGATAAAATTGGCATTGTGGATTCGTTCACCGTTGGATCGGGCTGAAACATTGACAACAGGTTCAGAACACATTATTCTTCATTAGAACCGGTTGGATCGTCAATAAGAGGTCTGAGTTGGGAGATATTAATTTTGCACTGCAGCAATGATTTTATAGGTTTTTCTTCTCTTTGTTCTTCTTTATTTGAAATCTTTGTTCCTTTGCTATTTGGTTGGGTATTGGCACTAATTTGTGCAGTTGATTGAGACTCATTTGTACTCTTGTTGATCATAGTGGAACTATTTCTTTGGTTTGGATGACTCGTGGTTTTTACCCTTGATTTGAGGGGTTTTCCACGTTAAAAATCTTGGTGCCTTTATTCGGGATTGTGGTGATTTATTATTGTTGCTCTTAAATAGTTGCCCCTCATAGATTCTTGCAAGTTAAGAGAAATTATATTCGCTGCATTCTCTAGAACTTGGTGGGAGAAGATTGAGTCTTTGTATGCTTCTAAGTCAGGCAATAATAAACTATCAGGATGGTATACACTTTGATGATGAAGTCTTGAGACTTTGGCTACTAAATACTCTACCGAAGTCTTGGGAGATATTTTGGGTTTTAATTACAAACTTCGTCCCAAATGGTGTTGTTTCTTTCCAGATGACAAAGAGCAGTGCTCTTAATGAAGACATGAGAAGGAAGGCACACAGTTCTTCATCTCAATCTGATATGCTTGTTACAGAAATTAGGGGGAGAAGTCAGAAAAAGGAACCGAAAGGTGGTAGAGAGAAAAGCAGGTGCAAGTCCAAGTCAAGATACAAGAATGTAGAGTACATTATTGTAATAAAACAAGGCACATTCAAAAATATTGTTTTAAGTGGAAAACGGACAATACAGATAAAAAGGGCAAGTAGAAAGAGAATGATCGAGGCGATGATTGTATCACTACTACTACAAGTGGTGATCTTTTTCTTCTTCGTGACTTTGAGTCCGTTAATCTTGTATCAGATGAGAGCATGTGGATTATTGATAGTGATGCTACACTACATGTAACAACTAGGAAGGAGTTCTTCACATCTTACACTTCTGGTGATTTTGGAGTGTTGAAGATGGGTAATGATGGTGAATCTAAAGTGATTGGTGTTGGTGATGTTTTCCTTCAAACCAACATGGGAGTCAGTTGTTACTTAAAGGAGTCAAATATGCTCCTGATGTTCGTGTTAATTTAATCTTTGTGCAGATGCTTGATGATGGTGGTTATAATAGTCACTTTGGTTCTGGAAAGTGGAAACTCACCAAAGGTAACTTGGTTGTGGCTAGAGGAGAAAAATCAGCCAAACTATATTGGACAAAAGCTTTGATTGCTAAAGACACTATCGATGCCATGGAGATGGAGGCATCTTTATGGCACTGAAAGCTTAGTCATATAAGTGGAAAATGGTTGAATTGTTTAGCTAAAAAGGATGTTCTTCAAGGGCTAAAAAGTGCAGAATTGGAGAGATGTTCTCATTGCATGGATTGCAAGCAAATCAGAGTATCCATCAATAAGCATCCAAGCTCAAGGAAGTTAGAGTTGTTACAGTTGGTGCATTTTGATGTTTGTGGCCCGTTGAAGGTAAAGTCATTTAGTGGTGTACTTTACTTTGTTACCTTTATTGATGATTGTTACATGAAGCTATGGGTCTATGCATTTCAGCAAAAGAATCAAGTACTTGATAAGTTCAAGGAATTTCATACGTTAGTTGAGAGGCAATCAGGGAAGGAGCTGAAATGTATCCGTTTTGACAATAGTGGTGAGTATCGTGGACCCTTCGATGCTTATTGCAAACAACATGGTATTGCACATGAGAAGACTCCTCCTAAAACTCCTCAGTTGAATGGTTTAGCTGAGATGATGAACATGACATTACTTGAGAATGTGAGATGTATGCTCTTAGATGCTAAATTACCCAAGCATTTTCAGAGTGAGACATTATACACGGCGATGCACGTTATTAATCTCACTCTAATGTGACCCCATTAAGGCTCATAACTTAAGCCATTGGCTAGGCCCATTTCTTTTAATTTCTTTTATTCTATTTTATTTTTAATTAAATAAATAAATAGTTTCTAGAACCCTAATGTTTGGAACTTTCTATTATGCAACCCAATTGAATGGGACAACCCACATTTATGCTTGTGTTGGCATCAGAACTGAAGCCCAATTGCACATTCATCATAAAAGATTTTTCTGCATGTCTTCTAGGTTTGGGCCTCGAGCAACCCATCCATCTATCTTCCAAAATGCCTCATTTTCTATTGTAGCCACGCGTCCAGACACTTAGCTACATCCTCTGTTTTGGCTAAAACCAAATTGCAGCCCAATTCCTATTTCAGCACGGACAAAGTTGGCAAAAGCTTCATTTGTGTTATGCACCCAAACCCTGCTAGGGTTTCATCATCACACCTCATCACGTTTTCTTTCTTCGTTGCTAGGGTTTGGCCCTTCACGCGTTCCACCACCTACGTAGCTAGGGTTGCTTTTGTTCATGTTTTCATTTCCTTTAGACAAACAGTTTCTGTGTCTCTTCTCTTCTTTATAAAAGAGGCAACCTACCATTGTATGAATTAGCTTTGATGAATATGAGAATGGATTTTTCCCCATTTTTGTCTTGCTAAACCTTAACCCTATATTAGGTCTCCACCTTGTCCGGTTATACCTAAATTAGTGAGATTTTCGAGTGAGAGTTCACCACTAGGACTTGTATAGATCTTCCGTTGCAATTTCAATTGATTTTTACCGAACAAATCAACATTCAGAGGCTGTTCCGATCGTTCACCGTCAAATGGAGCCTGTTTCCACCGATTAACGACGTCGCTAGCCTCATCAAGTGGTATTCAGAGCCACTCGTTCTTGGACCGCGCTGAGATAAGTGTCACCCTTCTTATCTATGATTTTCTTGATATGTTTGATTTCATCTTGTTCTATATTCGATTGCGTCTTTGCTAATCTATTGAATTTGTTTTGTTATAGTGTTTTTCTTGCTGAAATTGGTTCGAAAAACTTTGCTTTACATTCTTGAATCAATACTGATGGCAAAACATGTCTAGATCTCTAATTTTGCCGTTCGATGCATGTCTAGTAGGTTATTTCAATTTTTTTTTACCTAGTTTTGAATTTTAAAATATCTATTTTGTCTTAGTTTTGTGTAATTCGTTATATGTCGTTGATTCCATAGAGTTGTCCCTATTTTTTTGTGTTGTTCCAATTTTCATTTGTAAAATGTTGAGTCTAGTGTCTGAATCTATGTTTTGTGGAGTTCTTTAATTACTAGTAGATCAATAGCAATTTTTCTGCAATGCATATTGCCACTGATTCATGTTTTCTTTGTGCTAGTTGTTCTGTGTTGTTTTGTTTTCAAATTGATTTTGGTACCTTGAGTTTCTATTGCATTTGTTGTTATTCTGCACTTAAATTTGTTGGCCAAGGATTGCTACTGATCTAAGCACTTAATGAGTATTTCAACCATTGAGTTCTGATTTGTATTAGTAATTACATGTGGAAACTCATGCTTCAATCTGAATGCATAAGATGCATCTGTTCTGGTATAATTTTTGTTGATTAGACTGACAAGCTTGTTGATTGAATGAATGGATTCACGTTTGAATTTGAAATCAACCTTGGTCGTGTCTTTTAGATTTGAACTAGTTTCGTATCATTAGTCTTTCTAGTACTCTTGCTTTAATTTCCAGTATTGGTTTAGTATTTCCTATTCTTTAATCTTCGAATATGTTGATTTGGCCATGTGTGTTTCCCTTGTTTGAAACAAGTTGTATTGGTTAATATTAGCATATGCCTTGTTATGCCATGTTCCTTTGAATTCTTTGTTCCTGTGCTGTTTCTTTCTGCTCAATTTGAATGCAGTCGTGGTATCAAGCTTTGATTTAATCTTGAGTGCCTCTATTGTGGCCCTAATTCATTGATTGCATCCACAATTATGGTGTTATTGCTTTGATTTGCTGTTACTTTCTTTGATCACACATGTCCAGATTTTGAGATTGCGAAATGATTTAAAATGCTGCAAATTTTGTGATCTGTGTTGAAGTTTGATTCAAGTCTGCTGCATATTGATATTTGTTCTGCACTGGCTGAACCTCTTCTGTTTGTCCTGTATGTGTTTTCATCATTGTTTTTGAGTTGGATCCTTGTAATTTGTTATATGCAATTGATAATTTGAATGGACTTGCTAAATTGCAATTGACGTGACACGTGCTTTAAAAGAAAAGATGCATATGTGATCTATGAGTTGAAAAGAATATCTGATGCAAAAATCTGCTATAACAGATAATGTTTGAATGCTTTGAGTAAACAAAAAGAGTGCACCATCGTCACAGATTTGCTACTGTCCTCTTCAAATTGCATATGCTCTTGATTCAACTTATTTTGAATCTTTATTTGAGTTTAGTTTTGTTCATCTTGTTCTAGACACATTCTTTACATTCTTTTTTGTGTGCCATCCTTTATTGCTTTGCCTTTTTCTTGCTTGTCTTGCTTGCTTATTCCATTGAGTTTGTCATTCAATCTTTCATTTGATGTTGTCCGATTCTTCCATTTGAGCTTTTCTTGCTTTTCTGCTTTGTTATTCTTATGTGGAAGAATGTGAGTGCTCTTGGCTCATTTGGCTTGAAACTCACTATTTTGGCAGCCCTTGTAGGTGAAGCCTCTTCTTGAAGGTGGAGTTGTGAGTGATTCCACTAGGTGGGAGTAAACAATCGAGAGGAATAATGGAGTGAGCTAGGACTTGAGAGCATCAAAATGGAAGATATCTTTGAGAGCAGGTTGGACCGAGAGCTTGAGAGAAACATCATACTTCTTTTATTTTGTGTTATTTCTGTTTTGAGGTCACATATTTTTTGTTGTATTTTTAATTTCAGTTTGCTATTTTTTCTTCATTTGGCTTAGGTGGGAAAATTCTTTAGAGCAATCCCATCTTAGCATTGATATGTAATAGTTTTAACGTATTTAGTGTGAGGTTCAAGGGGTTCCAAATGTGATGAGATGCCTCGAGCCAAGGGACCTACAACAAGAGCCATGGCTAGGAGAATACAAGAGGAATGAGCCTTAAATACGCATGCAAGGCCCAAGATGAACTTCACATGGGCCAAGGAAGATGTGAAGACCTAGCCTAGGACATTTTGCTTGTAAATACTAGATTAGGATTTTATTTTGGGCCCAGTAGAATATGGTTTTCTTTGGGCCATGTATTGGGCCTTAGAGGAAATTGGGCTTTAGAAGTAATTTTGGACCAAAAAGGGGAATTGGGCCAAATGGGCCACGAGTAGTGTGTCTACTCTAGAAAAGCCTAGAAGCTTTTCAAACTTGCTCTCCAAGGATGAGAGTTAGCTTCCCATGGCAAGACAAGTTTGACTTGCTTAGGTGGCAAGTCACACCTCCCACATGCTCCTTTTTGGCTCCAAAATTCAACTTTCTAGACTCCTTTTTCCCTCAACTTTTTGGATACTCCTTGGTCTCATTTTAGCCTATAAATAGAAGGCTTAGGAGATGTATTTTTCAACTTGAAATTGAGTAATGAATTGCTGCCCAAATTTGTTCACAAATCTCTTTTGAGCTCACCTTAGAGTAAACTCTTCTCTAGTTTACTCTAGTCTTCTTCCTTAGGAGTTGGCCTCACCTCTCTTAAGAATCCTTTCACCTACACCAAACCAAACACCTTAAGCTTCTTTCCTTCATGCTTCCGCATCCAACACCATCCATGGAGTCTCCATTTTTCATGCAAGTTTCAATGGAGACAAGAAGAAGCCATCAAAATGCCACTTGCATCTTCACTTAGGATTTAATTTTTCGTCTAGTTTATGTTTTCAGTCTTTATGTCTTCTATCTTTATGTTTTCTGTCTTTATGTTTTAAATGTCTAGGCTTTGTGTGTGATTTGTATGTTTGTCTTTTCTATTTTAGGTCACCGTGATATTTAGGTGCAAGTTCTTTAACACCTAGTTGACCTTCTTTTGGTCTTTAGGTTTTAATTAGTCCACACACTTTGAAAATTGTTTTTCACCCAATCTGTTTTGTTTAGAATTTTCATTGAGAAATTTTGTGAATGTTGTTTCGAGATCTCTGACTAGGAAAGGCTTGGTTTCTATGCTTGTCCAAGAGACTCACCTCCCTTTCTTGGGAGTATTTCTAGATCACTTTCACTCCACTTTCTCTTTAGGAATTCTTAAATCTCTTTGTGAAAATTTGTTTTGATAAAAGTGTTTCAAAAGCATTTGACAATGAGTTTTCCTTCTTATAGTTGTGTGCATTTAGGTAGGCATAGTATTGTGCATTTAGGTAGGCATAGTAGTAATGAGTTGCATCACACCATTCATAGTGACATTCCATTCTTTGGGGAAGATATAAGACCACTATCATTTAGGGATTGGATATAGGATACAGAAAAATTGGTGTAACCATTGTTGAGTAAATATAGTCAATTTGATATTTTTAGACATGTTACTTCTAAGTTTATAGGACGTGCATTCGAGTGGTGGCAAAAGAGACAGTCTAGAGTGCAAAAGGGAGAGAATCATGCATTAACACATTTTATGCATTAAAAACATGCATGTGGAAACATTTCATTCCCCCTTCATTTAGGATAACTAAAGAGCAACAGTCTAGGATAGAAGACTTCATTGACATAGGTGATGCATTCATCCAAAATCACTACAAGAAAATTTATAATTACTGACGGGTATTTTCGGACGAATATTTATCTATCCGTATTTTTTCATTACCGACGAAATTACTGACGGGTGTAGTTATTGAGTTTACCAATGGGTCACATCCGTCGGTAATGTGATAGATGAGATTATTGTGTTTGTTTACCAATGGATGTCACTATTCGTTTTACCGAGGGAATTTGTCAGTCAATAACGTCAGTGATGATATTATTTAATTAGTTGACAGACAGATGTAGGTCGTCGGTAAGGTCGTCGATGAAATTAGATATCAGAATTGGTTTCCCCCTTTCCAATTTCATTTCCCACTCGTTTTCTTTCTCTATCACTGCCCACCACCCATTACCACTACCCAACGATCTAACCGCCACTTCCCACCGAACCTTTGACGCTACCGTGCCATCTCCATCGCCAACCGTGACTAAATCGCTCCATCTTTCCCTTCCACCGTGTCTACCGTTAGGTTAGCGCCCTAGGAGTGGTTGTTCGTGAGGCGCTTGTTCCACTGTCGTGGGTAAAGCTTGCCGACGTTGGTGGCAGAAGCTTACCGTTGTGGGTAAAGCTCTGGTGGCCGTCGAAGGTTTTGCCTTCGCTGCCACACCGATAGGTAAGGGATATCTTTGCTTCAGCCTGCTCCTTTTTGCATTGTCGCTATGGTTTTATTGATTTAGGGTAGAATTTGTTTGAATTGATCTGAATTGTTATTCTCGTGCAACAAAACACATTTATGATCTGAATTGTAGTGAGCATGATGAGACCGAGAAGAAACGCAAGCTTTTTCACGTACTTGCTTTCCTCCATTATTGGGAACTTAGTTTGGTAGATATAATTACGCAATTTGAAGGCTGTGATGTTTAAGTATGCTTTTAAAGTTTTCTGCCTAGCCTCTGAGATATTGATTATGATTGGTAGCAATAAATCAATGTGAATTCAACCTCTAATTGTCCAATATAAAATGGTAGGAAATTTTTAATTTTTGCTTGGCGACCCTTTCCTGCACATAGCATCAGTGAATGAGTTTTAATCAGTTCCTACACTTCCTTTCTTCAAATTCAATTTCCTTTTGAATTAGACACTGGACCATACACTTTTACCCCTATTTTGGTGTCTAATTTTGTTTCTTTATCTGTAGTTTGATTGTGTTTGTTTGTGAAGTTGTGCTTTTATGTTGTTCACTCATGACTTTACTTCAAAAGTCATTGGTTTATTATTACCATATAGATTTTGTTTGAAAAGAAAAAAAAAATCTAAGGATGTGTTTAGATGATTGGTGTTTTCTAAAACAGAAAAAAATTATTGGTGGAACATTTGATTTCATAGTAGTTAGCCTACTTACTAGCACTCTTTTATGATCTACAATTTGTTTAGAAAAACAGTTTGTTGTTTAGGTAGCTTAAGTATTAATTTCTAGTTAGTGTAGCATAGTGTTAGCACTAGTGTTGGTTTTACTTGCTAGTTTTAGGTTCTAAGTAGTCAAATTTTAATTTTCTTGTTAATTTTGAATTTTGACTTGATTTTTATGTTTGTTTTAGCATTGAAAAGTTTTATAGACAGTGGTTTAGTAGTTCAAATAATTAGATTAGTGCAGTTTTCATATTTGACAATTTTAGCGTATTCTAGTAACTACTTTTAGGATCTAGGGTGTCATATTTTGAGTTTTGGGTTGTTTTTATAATTTGAGTATTTTCTTAGGTATATTTTATCATTTTAAACTTGTTGGGATAATTGCTTTACAGTTCCTTAAGTTATTTTAATACATTTGCAAATTGTTGGCCATTCTAGTGGAATTTGTAAAGTTTGAATGGCGATTTTTAGAATTTTATGTAGGAATCAGTTTTTGATTAATACACATCTAAAGTTTTTGCTGCCATAGGGGTCATGCATAATTTCATCTAGATTAATGCTACATTTCAATGAAAAAATAATCAAGTTAGGTGTTT
>Ga0214542_1011642_pt1 | contig 11915 bp, 6 predicted proteins | sample CNSS1metaG_FD_160096 | JGI IMG/M metagenome (GOLD analysis project Ga0214542, IMG submission 160096) | Root nodule microbial communities from cowpea collected in UCLA plant growth center, Los Angeles, California, USA - CNSS1 | ecosystem: Host-associated > Plants > Roots > Nodule | place: USA...
TTAAAATGGATAACTGATTTTCTCCTTGAACAGGTCGGAAAGTTGACTAGCTACACTTCTGGAAGGAAGCAATCCGAACACTTTGGATTAGGTTACATAAAGAGGCGAGCTGCTTCGGAGGGAGACATATATGGAAAGTAGCCAACATCTAGTTTTATTTTTATTTCTGTTTTGATATCACGGAATTTTGTGGTGTAATTTTCTTATTTCTTTCATTTGGCTTAGGTGGGAAAATGCTTTAGAATAATCATAACCTTAGCTTGGTGTGTAATAGTTTCTTAACGTGTAGGGTGAGGTTATCAGGGGTTCCAAGTGCCACTTGATTCTTCACATAGGAAAAATTCTCGTCTAGTTTATGTTTTCCTGTTTTTATGTTTTCTTGTTCTTTATGTTTTCCATGTCCAAGTTTTGTGCTTGTGATATGCATGTTGAGTTTATGTTTTATCTTTGTGATATCTAGGTTCAAATCTTTAAACACTTAGGTGACTTTTCTTTGGTCATAGGTTTTTCACACACTTAAACTTTGTTTAGAAATTTTTATTAAGAAGTTTTTTTTGGAGGTATACTATGGAATTTGGCTAGGAAAGTCACATGCAAGAGAGTGGTGGGATTATAGGCAGTCTATAATAGAAAAAAGAAAATCTTCCATTCAAAATTGGAGTGAGTTGAGAGCATGCATGGAAAGAACATTCATACCACCTACCTTTGATTATGATCGTGAGATAAAGAAAAAAAAAATTGAGATAGCAAGAAGGAAGGAGGAAAAACTCACAATACTTCGAAGAGAGATGAGGGAGTTAGAAGAGAAGGAAAGATTGAGAATTTGGAGAACAAAGCAATAAGAAAGAGAAAATTTTGAGAGGTATTCACCTCCTTAGATTCTTGAACTAGTGTGAGTTTGCTAGGCTTGAGAGTAAACAAACGATGAAAAGTTCTTTTGTTGCAAGTGTTAAATTGTCCATTTTGGTGCATAGATCAACACCTTTGCAGAATTTGCTTGTGAAATCAATCATTTTGTGGGAGTATATGTAAAAAGATTTTCATAAGCTTTTGTTGTTTAAAATGATGATAATTTTTTCGATATCCTTTGATGCGGGTCAAAGTGGAATGATTCTAAAGCATAATCTTACTTCATATTTATTCATTTTGTAAGTATAAGTTTGGCGAACATTTTAAATGGATTTGACAACTTTTGTCTATCTTTCAAAGTTTTGGATGACTACACGAAGTTGTCCTAGGTTGTAAATAAAATAGACATGAACCTTTTTTTTTTTGATTTGACCAAAAGACAAGGCTTCTGTATAGAGGTTCTTCTTTATCATAAGAGTCTATTTTGACAAATCAATAAAATATTGAATTGATTGAATTCTTCATTAAAAAAGAATTTTATTATTATTATGAATTATTGAATTCATTTAATGAATTCTAAAAGAAACGGTAATATGATATTTTTATCCAATGAAGGATAATATGTTGGTTTTAAACCTGTATTGAATACTGATTTCAATGTTTCTTTGTTTAGTTAAGTTGAACTTGAATTTCAACTTTTGATATTCGGTATTGGTCAGAAAGTCCAATGAAATTCGGTTAGGTGGTCATCCAATCTTTTCCCTTTAAAATGTTTCATCCAACTTTTCGTATTGATCATGGGTAATCGTTGTGCATATAATTTTGAAACTTCAGTACTTGATTTGGTATAATGCCTTTAATTTTGAAAGTTCTATAACTTGATTTGATATTGGATCTCTAAGTTTTTTAAAAGCTATGTAAAATTATTTTAATTAAGAATACAAAATTTCATGTGTTAATATTTGAGTTGTTCCTCGTTATTCAGTTGCAAAATGAATGTTTTATTCTATTTGTGACAATTTCCTAAGTCTAAATGATATTGGGTGATTACAATTGGAATATTAGGTGTGTAACTTGGGTGTGAAACTAGTTTGAGACTCAAGGATCACAATTTGAAATATGTGTTCATACAGATATGTTGTTTCAGTTGCTCTTGGAATTTGAGCTGAAATTGTGGCTTCAATATTGAGACCCTATAACTTGAATTGGACATACACACTAAATGAAATTGGCGAATAACACTTTTATTTTTTGGTTCACAGGCACATTTCATAAGGGTATATTTTGAGTTATCCCACTTGGAATTATTGAATCGCACTTTGATTTTCTTAGTTCATTGTGCAAATTTCATATGGGTACATTTTCAACTGTCTCGTCATAAAAATAATTGTCAAAGTGCACTTTGACTTTCTTTGTTCAATGGAAATAATTTTGAGTTGGCTGTTGTTGTTGAGGCTGCTTATGAAATTTTAAGTTATTTTTTGATGCGTTGTTGGATCAAAGTGGATTAATTCAAAAGTATAATCTTATTTCTTATTTATTCATTTTGTAAGTATGAGTTTGGCGCGCATTTTAAATGTATTTGACAATTTTTGTCTATCTTTCGAAGTTTTGGATGACTACACCAAGTTGTCCCTTATAATCCGGTAATATGATATTTTTATCCAAAGAAGGATAAAATGTTGGTTTTTGAACCCTGTATTGAATTTACCGATTTCAATGTTTCTTTGTTTAGTTGAGTTGAGCTTGAATTTCAACTTTTGATATTTGGTATTGGTCATAAAGTCCAATGAAATTCGGTTAGGTGGTTATCCAAGTTTTTCCTTTAAAATGTTTCATTCAACTTTTCGTATTGATCACGGGTAACCGTTGTGCATATAATTTTGAAACTTCAGTACTTGATTTCGTATAGTGCCTCAAATTTTGAAAGTTCTATAACTTGGTTTGATATTGGATTTCCAAGTTTTTTAAAAGCTCTGTAAAAGTAAAAAATTTCATGTGCTTATATTTGAGTTGTTCCTCGTTATTCAGTTGTGAGATGAATATTCTATTGTATTTGTGATAATTTCTGGAGTCCGAATGATATTGAATGATTACAATTGGAATATTGGGTGTGTAACTTGGGTGTGAAACCACACTGAGGGATCACAATTTGAAATATGTGTTCATAAGTTTTAGTCGCTCTTGGAATTTGAGGTGAAATTGTGGCTTCAATATTGAAACCTTATAACTTGAATTCGGCATACACACGAAATGAAACCTTATAACTTGAATTCGGCATACACACGAAATGAAACTGGCGAATAACACTTTTATTTTTTTGTTCACAATGCACGTTTCATAAGGGTATATTTTGAGTTATCCCACTTGGAATTATTGAATCGCACTTTGATTTTCTTAGTTCATTGTGCAAATTTCATATGGGTACATTTTCAGCTGTCCCGTCATAAAAATAATTGTCAAAGTGCACTTTGACTTTCTTTGTTCAATGGAAATAATTTTGAGTTGGCTTTTGTTGTTGAGGCGACTTATGAAATTTTCAGTTATTTTTTGATGTGTCGTTGGATCAAAGTGGAATGATTCTAAAGTATAATCTTATTTCTTATTTATTCATTTTGTAAGTATGAGTTTGGCGTGCATTTTAAATGTATTTGACAATTTTTGTCTACCTTTCGAAGTTTTGGATGACTACACGATGTTGTCCCTTATAATATGGTAATATGATATTTTTATCCAATGAAGGATAAAATGTTGGTTTTGAGCCTGCTATTGAATTTACTCATTTCAATGTTTCCTTGTTTAACTGAGTTGAGCTTGAATTTCAACTTTTCATATTTGGCATTGGTCAGAAAGTCAAACGAAATTCGGTTAGGTGGTTATCCAAGTTTCCCCTTTAAAATGTTTCATTCAACTTTTCGTATTGATCACGGATAACCGTTGTGCATATAATTTTGAAACTTCGGTATTTGATTAGGTATAGTGCCTCCAATTTTGAAAGTTCTATAACTTGGTTTGATATTGGATCTCCAAGTTCTTTAAAAGCTCTGTAAAATTCTTTTAATTTCGAAATACAAAATTTCATGTGCTTATATTTGAGTTATTCCTCGTTATTCAGTTGTGAGATGAATGTTTTATTCTATTTGTGACAATTTCTTGAGTTCGAATGATATTGGGTGGGTAACTTGGGTGTGAAACCACACTGAGACTGAGGGATCACAATTTGAAATATGTGTTCATACAGATATGTTGTTTTAGTCGCTCTTGGAATTTGAGCTGAAATTGTGGCTTCAATATTGAGACCCTATAACTTGAATCGGACATACACACTAAATGAAACTGGCGAATAACACTTTTATTTTTTGGTTCACAGGCATATTTCATAAGGGTATATTTTGAGTTATCCCACTTGGAATTATTGAATCGCACTTTGATTTTCTTAGTTCATTGTGCAAATTTTATATGGGTACATTTCAACTGTCTCGTCATAAAAATAATTGTCAAAGTGCACTTTGACTTTCTTTGTTCAATGGAAATAATTTTGAGTTGGCTTTTGTTGTTGTGGCTGCTTATGAAATTTTAAGTTATTTTTTGCTGCGTTGTTGGATCAAAGTGGAATGATTCTAAAGTATAATCTTATTTCTTATTTATTCATTTTGTAAGTATGAGTTTGGTGTGCATTTTAAATGTATTTGACAGGTTTTGTCTATCTTTCAAAGTTTTGGATGACTACATGAAGTTGTCCCTTATAAACCGGTAATATGATATTTTTATCCAAAGAAGTGTAAGATACACAGAAATTAATTAATTAAATAAATAAATAATTAATAAATGTGGGTAAGTTGTGCATTTATGACATTAGTTTCTTTTATGTGTGACGTGGAAAAGTATTAGCTTAAGTGATTGAGAGTACTTTGGTTGTGTGAGAGAACTTGGGTTCGAGTCCTATGTATGCCAATTATGTGTGTTTTGTTATTAATGTTTTAATAATATGTTGGGCCACACTTCGTATGAGATAATGCTTGAATTGTATGTGTTAGCAAGAAACATGGGTTGTCCTGATGGTTTAGAGTTGATTTAACTTTGGCAGGGTGTGGGTTTGAACCTTGGTTGACTCAAATTTAACTTTCTTTTTGCTAAAAGATAGTGTGGCTTGAATATAAAAGGGGCAGAGACAACCCTAGCAGAAGAGGCAGCCAAAGGGCTGAAAAATAACCAAAATAATGGGCCTTGATTAACAATGAATCTCACACTTAAACCAAATTTCGTTTTTGCCACCAACCACATTAAGGGACTCTTTAAAAGGTAAAATTTGAGAAGGAAAGAGGGTTTTGGAGGTTGTTTTCTGAGAAGCTTAGAAGGAGTGCGAAAATTGAGAGTGAATAGTGAGGTTTGAAGCGATCAAGAGCCATTTGGGAGAGAAGCTAAGAGAGGGCATTGGTGTTCCGGGAGAAGTTTCCAAAATCAAGTTTTAAGCGAGGAAATTTCAGGTTAGGGGAGCTGAACCTGTAAATTGTATGTTTGGTGAATTTTGCATGATTGTGATGATACTATGCCATGAATTTTCATGCTCCCTATGTGGTGAATTGGGGGTTTGGGTGTTTGGGTGTTTGGGTGTTGTTTTATTGGGATTTTACCTAATTACATGAATATGAGGGGTATTCTATATTTGAGGGTGCTGCTGTTGTGCAAGTTTGGGATTTTGGGTCTCTAATGTGTCTAAAGAATGTTGTTCTGATGGTGCAATGTGATCAAATTGGATTGGTATATTTTGGGAGGGTAATTGGGTTCTGTTGCAATGTGTATATGCGTGAATCAGTGCAAGAACCTGCAATTCTCGCTCAGGCGAGCTAGGCTCGCCTAGGTGAGACATGCAGGGGCGTGTGTTCTCTATTTTGCTCGTGTATCTCGCCCAGGAAATGTGTTTTGGTCTTGGGCGACAGGTCATCTCGCTTAGGCGAGTATACCTCACTCAAGCGAGAATTCGTGGGTGTTTTTAGGTGGTTGATTGGACATCTCGCGTAGGCGAGATCGAATGTTGTTCTGAGCGGAATGGCGTCTCGCTCAGGCGAGTACCTCTCGTCTAAGCGAGATCTCGAGGGAAGGTTGGTGGTTATTGTGGAACTCGTTGCCTAGATGAGGTATATTAATTTTGGGCGAGTTGGAGTCTCGCCCAGGCGAGTATGATCTCGCTTAAGCGAGATAGGCTAGACAGGTTACTCAACGAAGATTATTCTAAGGGAGTGAGGGTGTTGGGAAACTTCCAAAGCAGGAGTTATTACTATATTATTGGGATGAAGTGGAAATTGTAAAGTATGGTCTATAAGGCTTCTAAGAATATCTCGTTGGTGGGCTTGCTGGTGTTCCAAAGGTTGTGGCCCGAAACGTATCTTTGAGTTGTGGCTCAGGATAGGGGTTAAGCACGTGACATTCTATGGGTTGTGGCCCGGAATGACTTTCCTTGAGTTGTGGGCTCGGGATAGCGGATGAACACGAGGAACCTTGAGTTGTGGCTCGGGTTGGCGAGTGTGCTGGTTGTGGCCAGTACGGATGGGTCCAGATGGATTGCCCTCCTCAGTGGATTGCTGATGAGTTTGGTAGTCCTGGGACATTACGGATTATGTTCGTAGAACTCCACCTGGTGTTACGGTGTGTGATCCGTAGCATGGTTTTCGCACGTGCTCTATCGGCTGTGACCGATAGGTGAGGCAGCAAAGCACCTGAAGATACTCAATAGAAGATATAGATCATTGCTTACATGGTTGTGGCCATGAGAAGAACTCGAACGAGGTTTCCTGATGTACCTATTATGCATGGTGGTGGCCATGTGGAGGGAAGGTAACGAGACTTTCACTAGGTGCATCGGTGTACATGGTGGTGGCCATGTGATGGAAATGGAGTAAGGTTCTGCGGGAAAAGAAAGGATATTTTATATGGTTGTGGCCATGTAGTATAAAGAAAGAATTTGTGTTGTTGTTATGTTATTTGTATTGGTTATACACGTATATGTATGTTGTGTATTTATTTTTGTGTGTTTCAACGGTTAGCTCACCCTATCTGTGGCGATGATCGTGTACACGGTACACGTGAGCAGGTGATGATGCAGGTGGAGCTGGTGAGGTTTAGCTGCAGAGAGGGGCTGATTATGGGAATTTTTATGTTCATGTTTTGTCACTCTATTTTTAATATATGATGTGAAGGCTCATGACCTACTTGACTAAACTCACCGTTTTGTATTTATGGACTTGTTGGTAATTTAATGAAGTTTTACATTTCCCGTGTCTTGGGAAATGAGGTATTATATTTAAATGAGATTTTAAATAAATGATGCTGATTTATTATTTCTGTTTTATTTTATTAAATCCGTAATATCCGGACGGGATGTTACAAGAAGGATAAAATGTTGGTTTTGACCCCTGTATTGAATTTACGGATTTCAATGTTTCTTTCTTTAGTTGAGTTGAGCTTGAATTTTAACTTTGGATATTTGGTATTGGTCATAAAGTTCAATGAAATTCGGTTAGGTGGTTATCAAAGTTTCCCCTTTAAAATCTTTCATCCAACTTTTCTTATTGATCATGGGTAATCGTTGTGCATATAATTTTGAAACTCTTGTACTTGATTTGGTATAGTGCCTCCAATTTTGAAAGTTCTATAACTTGGTTTGATATTGGATCTCCAAGTTTTTTAAAAGCTCTGTAAAATTCTTTTAATTTAGAATAAAAAATTTCATGTGCTTATATTTGAGTTGTTCCTCGTTATTCAGTTGCGAGATAAATGTTTTATTCTACTCGTGACAATTTCTTGAGTCCGAATGATATTGGGTTATTACAATTGGAATATTGGCTGTGTAACTTGGGTGTGAAACCACACTGAGACTGAGGGATCACAATTTGAAATATGTGTTCATACAAATATGTTGTTTTAGTCGCTCTTGGAATTTGAGCTGAAATTGTGGCTTCAATATTGAAACCTTATAACTTGAATTCAGCATACACACTAAATGAAACTGGCGAATAACACTTTTATTTTTTGGTTCACAGTGCACGTTTCATAAGGGTATATTTTGAGTTATCCCACGTGGAATTATTGAATTGCACTTTGATTTTCTTAGTTCATTGTGCAAATTCCATATGGGTACATTTTCAGCTGTCCCGTCATAAAAATAATTGTCAAAGTGCACTTTGACTTTCTTTGTTCAATGGAAATAATTTTGAGTTGGCTTTTGTTGTTGAGGCTGCTTATGAAATTTTCAGTTATTTTTTTATGTGTCGTTGGATCAAAGTGGAATGATTCTAAAGTATAATCTTATTTCTTATTTATTCATTTTGTAAGTATGAGTTTGGCATGCATTTTACATGTATTTGACAGTGTTTGTCTATCTTTTAAAGTTTTGGATGATTGCACGAAGTTGTCCTTTATAATCCGATGATATGATATTTTTATCCAAAGAAGGATAAAATGTTGGTTTTGAGCTCTCTATTGAATTTACTGATTTCAATGTTTCTTTGTTTAGTTGAGTTGAGCTTGAATTTTAACTTGATATTTGGTATTGGTCAGAAAGTTCAATGAAATTCGGTTAGGTGGTTATCCAAGTTTCTCCTTTAAAATGTTTCATCCAACTTTTCGTATTGATCATGGGTAACCGTTGTGCATATAATTTTGAAACTCCAGTACTTGATTTGGTATAGTGCCTCAAATTTTGAAAGTTCTATAACTTGGTTTCATATTGGATCTCCAAGTTTTTTAAAAGCTCTGTAAAATTCTTTTAATTTCGAAATACAAAATTTCATGTGCTTATATTTGAGTTGTTCCTCGTTATTCAGTTGCGAGATGAATGTTTTATTCCATTCGTGACAATTTCTTGAGTCCGAATGATATTGGGTGATTACAATTGGAATATTGGGTGTGAAACCACACTGAGACTGAGGGATCACAATTTGAAATATGTGTACATACAGATATGTTGTTTTAGTCGCTCTTGGAATTTGAGCTGAAATTGTGACTTCAATATTGAGACATTATAACTTGAATTGGACATACACACTAAATGAAACTAGCGAATAATACTTTTATTTTTTGGTTCATAGTGCATGTTTCATAAGGGTATATTTGAGTTATCCTACCTGGAATTATTGAATTGCACTTTGATTTTAAAAGTTCATTGTGCAAATTCCATATGGGTACATTTTCAACCGTCCCGTCATAAAAATAATTGTCAAAGTGCACTTTGACTTTCTTTGTTCAATGGAAATAATTTTGAGTTGGCTTTTGTTGTTGAGACTGCTTATGAAATTTTCAGTTATTTTTTTATGCGTTGTTGGATCAAAGTGGAATGATTCTAAAGTATAATCTTATTTCATATTTATTCATTTTGTAAGTATGAGTTTGGCGTGCATTTTAAATGTATTTGACAGTTTTTGTCTATCTTTCAAAGTTTTGGATGATTACACGAAGTTGTCCCTTATAATCCGGTAATATTTTAAAATGTTTCATCCAACTTTTCGTATTGATCACGGGTAATTGTTGTGCATATAATTTTGAAACTCCAGTACTTGATTTGGTATAGTGCCTTCAATTTTGAAAGTTCTATAACTTGGTTTGATATTGGATCTCCAAGTTTTTTAAAAGCTCTGTAAAATTCTTTTAATTAAGAATACAAAATTTCATGTGCTAATATTTGAGTTGTTCCTCGTTATTCAGTTGCAAAATGAATGTTTTATTCTATTTGTGACAATTTCCTGAATCTAAATGATATTGGGTGATTACAATTGAAATATTAGGTGTGTAACTTGGGTGTGAAACAAGATTGAGACTGAGGGATCACAATTTGAAATATGTGTTCATACAGATATTTTGTTTTAGTCGCTGTTGGAATTTGAGCTGAAATTGTGGCTTCAATATTGAGACCCTATAACTTGAATTGAACATATACACTAAATGAAACTGGCGAATAAAACTTTTAATTTTTGGTTCACAGTGCACATTTCATAACGGTATATTTTGAGTTATCCCACCTGGAATTATTGAATTGCACTTTGATTTTCTTAGTTCATTGTGCAAATTCCATATGGGTACATTTTTAGCTGTCTCGTCATAAAAATAATTATCAAAGTGCACTTTAACTTTCTTTGTTCAATGGAAATAATTTTGTGTTGCCTTTTGTTGTTGAGACCGCTTATGAAATTTTCAGTTATTTTTTGATGCGTTGTTGGATCAAAGTAGAATGATTCTAAAGTATAATCTTATTTCATATTTATTCCTTTTGTAAGTATGAATTTGGCATGCATTTTAAATGTATTTGACAGTTTTTGTCTATCTTTCAAAGTTTTGGATGACTACATGAAGTTGTCCCTTATAATCTGGTCAAATGATATTTTTATCCAATGAAAAATAAGATGTTGGTTTTGAGTTATGTATTGAGTTTACTGATTTCAATGTTTCTTTGTTTAGTTCAATTGAGCTTGGTCCTTTGATATTAAATCCATAAATTTTTGTCTTCTCAAATATAAAGTATCACATTTAATTACATGATTAAAATTATAAGGAAAATATTCTTTAAACCATTTGATAATCATTTAACAATTTTTAAAAAGATAAATTAGGTTTAATAAAAATTAATTTTTTTTATTTAGACAAAAAGAAGTAAATAAGATATCAAATGGTAATAAAAAAATGTGATGAAAAAATAACAGTGCTCAAATTATAAATATAAATTTCTATAATATCACATAAAAATAAAACAAAGTACGCAAATAACAATTAAATTACAATCATTGAAATGAAAAAAAAAACAACAAAAATAACATGTCCTCTTATTCAAGAAGTTGTGATTAAAGTCTTATTACACTAATTTTTTTAGGCTTAAATGGTCTTTTGGTCCTAGTTTAGGACGACTTTTTTCACTTTGGTCCTATTTTTGAAAATGTTTTCAGTTTGGTCCTACCTTTCGTAATTTGTTTTCAATCAACTCCTTTTCGTTAACTCCGTCTAAATCGTTAACGGAACGGTGCCAGCGTGGTGATTTTGTGTGACGTGGATACTGTTCATGTCCGTTTGCACTGTCATAGCCCAGATTTTAAATTGAATTTTAGGGTTGGTGTTCATTATGGTTTAGGGTTCCATTAAAGTTCAGCTGAAAACGAATGTTTCGTGGGGCATCTTCATCTTCTTGCAATAGCTGGGTTCACCACACTTGCAATTCCTGCCATGGTGGTTCTAGGGTTTCAGGCTCACCCCTAATTTACGATTGCAGAGACATTGCAGTGGTGCGCACAGCTAGAACTACAAAGAATTTGGGTAAACAATTTTGGGGCTGTGCGAACTTTAAGGTTTGTTTCCCAGTGTTCAGGTTTGGGTGTTTCTTTCACTTTCAGTCTTTCACTTTCATCTTCATGTGCGACCCCCAAATCCACAATTTCAAAGAGCGAGGACAAATCCCTAATCCGACCCCAAATCCACCATTCCAAATAAATAACCCTAAACCCAATCCCAATTTAATGAGATATTAACCCTAAAACGAATCCGCAATTTCAACTAAATGGTCAGCACAGTGCAAACGGACATGCCACTGAACAGTATCCATGTCACACAAAATCACCACGCTGACATTGTTTCGTTAACGATTTAGACGAAGTTAACGAAAAGGAGTTGATTAAAAACAAATTACGAAAAATAGGACCAAATTGAAAACATTTTCAAAAATAGAACCAAAGTGAAAAAAGTCGTCCTAAACTAGAACCACGAGACCATTTAAGCTTTTTTTTTTTTTTTTTATGGATCTTGTTAGAACTTTTGTGGACATTCATTTCTAAATTGTTTAATCCTTCATCTCGAATATCATCCAATTTTGTAGTCATTGATTTGATAGGGAGGTCGCGATTTATCCCTTTCTTTTCTTTCGTGATTCTATGCTCTATCTCAAACATAATCCCTTTGAAACTTTTTGAAAGAGTTTTTTGTGTTCTCAATTATCTAATCCGAAATGACAACAATGGTGGCGGTAGCACCATCACCTTCGTTCAACCCTTCTCAAAACCAAGCATTAACATGGCGTCTCTCTCTGTTCT
>Ga0214542_1011643_pt1 | contig 11914 bp, 6 predicted proteins | sample CNSS1metaG_FD_160096 | JGI IMG/M metagenome (GOLD analysis project Ga0214542, IMG submission 160096) | Root nodule microbial communities from cowpea collected in UCLA plant growth center, Los Angeles, California, USA - CNSS1 | ecosystem: Host-associated > Plants > Roots > Nodule | place: USA...
AAAAAAAAAAAAAAAAAAAAAAAAAAAAAAAAACTATATTATAGATAAATAATAGAACTATAAAAATGGTCTTGTGGATCAAATCTATATGGTGGATGCAAGTTCTGCTGAAGTATGTCATAGGAATTAATGATTGAATTTATGAGCATGTTTTATCATAATGCTAGTATACCACCCTCATACCGCACGGCTAGAAGTAGAATTAAAAGATAGCACTACTAATAATAATTATAATAATAGTAATAGTAAAAGCAAGACAGCTATAATAATGGGTTGCATTGCCAACAGTAATTGAAGGCAATTAAACATAGAGTATGTGGTAGTATGGTGTAATGACGTGAACACTGTAATTGATGCTTCTTTAAAAAAAGGAGCATTGGATATTTTGGAGAGAAAATCACAGGACTTTAACAAATTTCGTTTGCTTACTATCTCTTTTTCATCTGGTACTGAAGGGTGCCAAGTGTCAACATCTCAAGTAATTTTGAAATTAGTCAATGATAATTGATTAAGGAATCACCAAATAATTGAAACTTGCTGAGTTTCTAATGCATTTACCAAATTTTATGTGAAAGATGCACGAAACCGTAAACTAAGACACTGACCAACACCCATTTAGTGACAAACTCGCCAAAATAAAAAAAGCAATTTTCTTAGGCATCTTATTTTCTTTTGAATCAATACGAGTCAATCTTGGTAGCGTATAAAATTAAGTATATCTATTTTAAGCCACAGAGACAGAAATAAGTCCATTACCTGTTTGTGCTATCGCTCAACCCTTCAAGGATAGAGCGTACTTTCTTCTCAGATTTGACTGATGGAGCTAAAACACATGCCTGGATGACCACAAAAACCGATGGTCAGTGATAAAATATTTGGAGGGAAAAAAGCGAAACTGAAAGGTGTTGTATAGAGTATATCTAACCAAGAAAGATGGTGGAAGACCATATCTCAGAATGCTCTCAGTAAATACACGTACTGCACAAAAGTGCATCCAGGAGCTGAAAACCTTCAGTAAATAAAACAATTAAAAACGTCAAATCAGAAATCACATCATTTATGATAACAGGGCAAGCACAAGAGTGAGATCACAAAACTTATTAATATTTTAAGATACTGAGAACTGAAAACAACAGAATTTTCAAAAGTAAACAAAAAAGTAGAATTTTTACTCTAAAAATTAAGGGGCCGCTAAAAGGCATCATCAACATATAAGAAATTCAGAATGTAAATTGAAGATAGTCAAGTAATTGATAATAACTGATTTCATAATCTGCTCAGTTTCTTCCTGCGACCTGAAAATTGTGCATTGTAATATTTTGGACATATATTGTACAAATTAAATGATGTGATAAATAAAGAATAATACCTCTCCATAACTAGTATAACACCACTGTAACAGAGAGGCCCTCAATCTTTCCTGGTCTTCTATCAATTTCTCTAACTCTTGCTTGCGACTCTCGTGTGATTCAGGACTGTATTCGAAGTCACGAATCTGAAGTAGTCCATAAACAAGTTACTGGATGTAAATCTAAAAAGAATATGAATTTTACCAATCTTCTAAAACTGAAGACAGTATTCGCAACTTGAGAAAATATACTTACTTGGAACCCTTTTTCTCGTGCACTAGTTCTAAAATTGTCTGCAACACGACTGAATAGTGTTACATTATAAAGAGCATATTCGTTATCTTCATACAACTTGTTGGAAGACCTGGGAACCTAAAATACTTATTTTAATCAGAATTAAAAATAAACCAAGGCAAAAAGCTTGTATTCAGGAATATTCCAGAGTTAAACATGGTTAGACTATTTATTTAAATTTCAGAGATTTTTTTATATTAATTGGGTAAAATATATAGTGAATCATCACTCATATAATCTTGGCTAAGTAGCAGCAGAGTATATGAGCAAATATGGCAACTCTTACCACATAGTTGGTCAACGTTTCATAGCTTGAGAGCCAATCCTTCTGTGAATACTTTGGAACAATAGCAAGAAGGGTAGTTAAATTTTCTGATGTTATAATATCCTCAGGTTTTACCAAGTTGGAAAGATCACGCACAGCTAAGCTAAAACAAGCAAAAAGCGCATTCAAGTCAGATAAGAAATATAACAGTATTAAATAAAAAAGTCATGATCGGCCAATAAACAACATTCACACCTTCCAGCTTGCTTTCTATTGATGGTATTAAGCTGACTGCGAATATTGTTATACTCAGAAACACGAACCTGCAGAAAAAAAGAGTTAAGGACAAAACAGAAAATTTAATCAACAGAGTGTAAAATGGGGATTCTCTATTGGGTTAAACATGTTTTAGTCCCTGAATTTTAACACGATATTGGAACTTGTCCCTGTCCGAAACTTTGCTACATTTAGGTTACCAAACTTAAAAATTAATGGAAATAATTCTTTATCTAATTATGTTAAATTTTTTTGACGAGTAAAATGCATTTCATGCTAGTACTTGAGTTTTTTACACCGTTTAACACGTTCTCACTTTGGAAAACAAGTTTGACACGTCAAAAAAAGTTTAATATAATTGGGTTAAAAGGACTATATTCATTCATTTTAAAGTTTGAGGACCAAAAAGTATCAAAGTTTCACACAGGAACGAATTTCAATTTGTTTGAGTTCAGTAACTAAAAAAATATTTAAACTTTCTTTATTTTACATTGTTCATCAGCAATTAACAATGTCGTTCTTTCTTTTATTTTATTTTTTTCAAGAATGGAACAACTTTAGCAAAAGCCACTGAAATTGTATGATCAAAAAAATTTCATATGGTAGATAGAGAGCCTTCTTTTTTGATCAGAAAGATAGACCCTTAAGTTTAATTCAGTCTACAGTGTACAAAATGGGAATCTATGTCCTTAAAATATGAAAGATTGACTACATTTCTAAGGGTTTCACTCAAATGCATGGTTACTTGGATAGTTTTTCTCTAACAGTGTGATGAGAAGAATGCTTTCAAGCATGGGGATCCTGAGGAGGAAATCAACATGGATGTTCCTCCAGTATATAGAGTTGCTGCCAATTGTATTTGCAAGTTAAAAAAAGCTTTACATGGCTTTGGAAAAAGCTCCCCCGGTGTGGTTTGAGTGAATCAATAAAGTCATGAAAACCTCAGGATACAAACAAAGTCAAGGAGACAGCACTTCAATTATCAAACACCCCACCTCAGGGGTAGAGACTATATTCTTAGTGTATCTGTAGATGATATAATTGTCAATGTCATTGGTGATGATTGGAATGAACAAATTGAGTCAACATTTAGAAAAATAGCTTTAGATAAAAACTCTTGGGAGGCTGAAGCATTAGTTGGGAATTGAAAAGTTTCAATCCAAGAAAGGCATTACTTGACATTGACTATGCAATTGGGAAAACTCCATAACTTTGAGAAAAATGAGAAAAGGAACTTTGAATTATACAATTTGAATATGAGGTCCAATCAAGGATTTTATCAAAATATCTACCACAGTTGAAAAATAGAGCCAACAAACTTGGCACAAATTTGCTTAGAGAACAACTTTTACAAAATAAAATGACAATTAATTTCAATGATATTTGGTCCTATCATAAAACACAGAGGTGGAAGAAATGTAGTGCTTCATAATCACAATAAATTCTAATTTGTTGAATTTCACAAAAATTTCAGTTTTTTAAGAAAATGTTTTAACCACACAAGATAGCAAGTGAGTGATGTTAAATCTCTATATTCAAATAGTAACATGATCTTGTACAACATATATCGGCATCAAAGGTTACTGAAGAATTTCAAACTCTCCTTTCCATTGAATTATTCCAGTTACAAAACTCTTAAAACTCAAAAACCGTCTTCTTTTCCTTCTAACCTTCCTATAAATTGATCCTATTTGATAACAAACTCTTAGCTGTAAAAACTACCTTCCAACTGCATTCTTAGTCTCTGTTTTTAAACTTCCTCATTTAATAAACCTATAACCTCCCTTATTGTCAACATGTTGTATTTGCTTGCCCAACACACCCGGTAATCAAACAAGGCACAAAACCAAACAACAAACACTAATCTCTAAATAAAACACCACTGAAAGAAGTTACTCCAGAGCACAATAATGCCAAACATGCCATTAAGGGATGGAACAGGAATAGAAATACAAAAAAGATCAGCTTTGCCAATCATGTTTGATTGCCTGAAAATCCTTTTGTTACACTCACCCAACCTCTCTGAAATCTCTATATACCATCATCAAATTGTCATCAGCCATAGGAACATCTGGCATTACTTAAATAACAAAGCTGTTCCAATAACTAGAAGAGAAACTGAATAAAAAACATGAAGAATGCGAAAGACACAAGAAAAAGAACCAATCGAAGCAAGACCACTAAATTACCACAGGATATATATACATCACTGTAAAAAAGTAGTCTGCGCAATCGGCTATCACACAACAAAATCAAATTATGACCAAATCTGCCTTAGAAATATGAATAACCTTGAGATCATCCTCAATCTTTGCCACCTGACCATGAATCCCATCCACAGTCTCCTTCAACGGCGACATAGTCGGGTACCTGGCTTCATCCCAAACAAACCTGCACCAACCACAGAACCACCAAATCCTCATCACACAACAACAAATCATCAGAAACAGATCACAGTTTCCAGTCCAACAAACCTCGTCAAGTACGAATCAACAGGGACTCCATCCACCGTCAAAGTACTGGTCACCGCGCCCGACACTCTCTCCAGATCATCAATCTGTCGCCTGATCTTGTGTGACACTCCCTCCACGAAGTTGTTCGACTGCACACACACACAAAACAGATCTAGCTCAGTGAACAAACAAACAATTAATGATCTCTAAGAAATCCGGAGCCGTGCCACAACGTAACAACATTCCTCCGTAATTTTTTCCTCAATATCTACGATTGCAACGGAACCCGTGAACAGGCGAAACGAGTGAAAATTTGTTGGTGTGATGGAGAATTTTACGCACCTTAACGAGATCGTCGCTGAGAGAGAGGAGAGAGTCTAGGGTTCCGACGCGGAGATTAGGAATGTTGAACTGCGAATTAGAAGAGAAAATGAGAAGAAAATAAGAGACGGTAGTTGGTTATATAATATGAAGCGTTGAGGGGAAAAACAAAAGAGAATGTACTCTGTAAAGAGGGGTGTCGAAGGAGTGTTTTGAGATTTCTTCCTGCAATTTGTTCCACAGAGTGGATGCGGAATTCTGAACGGGGAGAGACACTACCCAGTACCTCGTCGCCATTCGACCTTTCTTTCTCTGATCACGCGGAGAAATGAAATATACAGAGAGAAAGACCGTGTTTGTTTGTCTGTGTGGGTTGATGGAAATTGGAAATAGATCGTGCTTCTTCACGCACACATAGTTTTAACGTGCAATTAGATTTTGTTTTCTAGTTGGGCGTGATTGCATGAATGGTTGTTTTGGGGAAGAAAGGGATGAAAACGGAAACAACTGGAAACAGGGGAAATTTTTAACACATGGAAGTACAAAATAAATTTTTAATTATTTGATTTAATAAAAATGAAAATTACGTAAAGGGTAACAAATATTTTTTCACTTTCTTATTCATTTTTGTAATCAATTCTCAAAGAGCTTGTACACGTAAGTATCGAGTATATCAGTAAATCACATCAATATCAAGTATACGTATAGCGTATATCGTATATGAATGAATTCTAGTATACTATATATGAATGAATTCTAGTATACTTATTAAACAAAACGAAATGTATAGTACATCTATCGTATATAAATAAATTCTTTTTAAGTCTTTCTTTCCTCCGTATGCGTTTAACCTACAAATTTTAAAAACTATAGATTAAAAATTAAAATATATTTAAATTTAAAATTAAAATAAATAAATAAAAATTAGATGCACTTTGGGCGCCACTACCGGTGTAGTTGTCAATCAGTGAAAGGAGTGGGGTTAGAGACCGCAAAACCTTGCTCTCGTCAAATCCATGAGCAATGCTTCGGCAGTTACGGGAGGAGCCATATTGCTGAAATGGGTAATAGTCATATTATCGTCTACATATCGAAAAGGCATTTTTTTCGACGCCATGAGCATTCGTACCTGATATATTATTCTCTACTAACTAAGCCAATTAGAAATGATTCTCCTATAATTATGTTTAAATCTTTATAATTAGGCTTAGCAAATATTATGTAATTATGCATAGCATAATTACATACCTTTTGTGGTGTATAAATACCCATTTCGAATGCATAATAAGACACACATTCAAATCATCTGCCATATCTCTTTCTTGCATGATATCACGAGTCTCTCTCTGATCCAAACCTCGCCTTTTTGCGTTTCATGTCGTGCGCTCCTATCTTTCGCACTGCCTCATGCTCCATGGCTCGCCTCTTTACGTTTGACATCGTTCGTTACTTCTCTTTGTCGCACTGCGTCACGCTCCAAAGCTCTCTCTTGCATTGTCGTCGCTCCCTAACAATGTCCAAACAATGTCGTGCCTTTCCTCCACCACCAACTAGCTTCTGCACCCTCCTTTCCTTTCTTCTTCAACTCGTGCGCTGCCCCTTCTCTTTTCGCACCGTGACTTGTGTCTCACCGTTGACGCTATGTCTTCACCACAATCCTCCTCAGGTAAGCCTAAATTTCACCTGACACTTACTATTTATAATATCAACAATAGCATCCCCTTTGATGGAGATGTGACAATGAGCAAGGGCAAGGATCCACTTGAAGAATTTGGGGACCCATGACAATAGTTAGAGCAAGGAAAACAAAGAAAGCTCTTCAATAAGTGTTGTCAATATTATTTGAATACAGGCCCAAATTTCAAGGAGAAAAGACCATGGTTGTGAATTGCATCATGGCCCAAATAGAAAGGACTAATGTACCACTTTGTTGCAATTTTTTTATTTTATTAGTTTGTTTAAATAATGGCCCAATCGTTTGTAAAAATTGGTTGATCAAATTATGTTTTGGGTTAACCAATTAATGGGCTTTAATTTTGCTTTATTTTCAAGTTGTAATAAAGGCCCATTTAGCAACCTAAGAATTAGCCTTTAGGAGACCAAGAGGAAGCATAACTGAATGCTTTTGGGGTTACTTTTGTGTTGCCAAAATTGTAGTTACAATCAACCACTAAGAAATGGGATCATTAATAGCTTAAGTGGGATGTAATTATAATTTATGTGTCTGTTGTAATTCTGATGGTTAAAGCTTCTATATAAGCTGAACCATTTTCATCAATGAAACAAGTTGAGTTTTGTTTAGAAATTATTTCTTCTATCTTGGTGCGAGTGATTCTCCTAAGTTCTTGAGTGATTCAAGAACCCTTGGCTGAATCAAAGGACTTCCCCATCCTTTATGTGTTACCTCTATTGGAAAGATTGATTCTTTATATCCACCTTTTTCATATTCACCTTTTTCTTCTTTCTTCACCCAAATTTAGAAAAGAACCCATTCTGCCCAAAATCTTATAGTCATAATTCTCATTTCACTCGCCCAAAAATATTGTTTCTTAAGCCAAAATTATAGTTCAGAATGTGAACTTTCACCCCGTTTTGGAACCACGTCAACTACAGTTCTACAACCAAGATATTGACGTTTCTATAATATTGGTTAGATTGGAACTTCAACCTTTTTTTTTTTCTAATCCACATTTTAACAAATTTTCCAAGTTTCCTATGAGATTCTAACCCTAAAGATACTAAGTCAGCCCTTGTGCAAATGGGGTTCACACCATTTGGTATTCAAAGCTTTGATTCAAGGGTTTGGACATCAAATTGGTAACATCCTTCCGTTTTTCTAAATTTATCAATTCATTACCTTACTACTCATACTATTTACAATTGTGCTAAATCATTGCAAAAGTTAGGCCTTGGTGAAAATTAAAAAAAAATGTTACAACAATTTACAATTGTATTGAAAGTGAAAAAAAGGAAAAATTTGGTTGAATGATTCATTCTTCTGAAGAATTTGTTACAAAGTAATATATTGGTGTTCTTAAAGGATTGTTGTTGATTGCTCTTCTTTACCAATTTTCTTTCTTTTTTCTTTGTTAACCTTTGTCTACCTAGCATTACCGTGCACATATTGGAGAATTGTTCTTTGTTGTGGCCATAATCTCTTGAATTGCCTAAGAACCCAAGGAGAATTTGAGTGGTAAAAGGCAAGAGCGTTTCATTATAGTAAAGGCCAATATGTGAATGCAAACACTTGAGTGGGTGAGAAAATTTTCAAACACCATATATATATATATATATATATTTCGTTCGTGTTACCTTGATCTGTTTGTTAATCATGGTAGAAAGGAATGATATTCAGATGCAAATTACTGCATTATCTCAACGCTTAGAGAGGTTGATGAAGCAACAAAAATATGAGTTTCATGGTAGGTTGGGATCAACTAGAAAATAGAACCCCACCAAGAGGAGGAGAAGGAGGACCACAAAGGAATGAAGGGAGAATAGAAGGAGTAAATTTGAATGTGTCACCTTTCAAGTGGAGAAGTGATACTGAAGCTTACTTGGAGTGGGAGCTCAAAATTGAGCATGTATTTTCTTGCAATAATTATAGTGAGGAGCAAAAGGTAAGCCTAGCAGAAGCTGAATTTTCTAATTAGAGATGAGGAGTCAGCGGTGGACACTTGAGCTGAGATGAAAAGGATCATGAGGAAGCGATAGAGATGGCAAATAAACCCATCCCCGTGGGTATTGTCCGAACCCGTCCCCGATTTGACGAGGAATCCCCGCATTGACTGGGTATGGGTATGGGTATGGAGAATCTCCAATTTTTTCAATTGGGTATGGGTATGGGGATGGGGATGGGGATGAATATATCCCTGCCATAATACTCGTCCCCACCATATCTCCATCATCGTTTAAATTATTAAAATATTCACAATTAATTAAGTAACTATATATATATATATATATATATATATATATATATATATTTTTTTTATTTTCTATTTCTTCTAAATATTTGGTTTGTCATAAAACTCATTCGCATCTCCAATATATTTTTTATCTTATCATAATATTTATGTAATTATGTTAAAATTATGTATGTCAATTAAAAAAAATTATGTCTAACATTTGAATATTTCTATTATTTTTTAATATTTTTATTTATTGTATATTTTCCTTTCACATGAGAATGTTTAATACTCTCAATTTAAGTGTTTAATAACATAAACAGTTCATTTACTAGGTAATATAAAAAAAATTCTTTACTTATTATTATTAATTTTTGTTTCATTTGAAAAACTCTTTTATTTCGCTAAAACAATTTTTGTTATTCTCAACCGTTGAGTATATATGTTCATATTTGAAAAGTTTTCTTAGATCTCTAAGATATTTTTCGTCTTATCATACACTTAATTATACATTTGTTTTTCTTTGTGCAATTCCTTCCAATAGTCTCCAAATTGTTTATAAGACACACATTTGTTAATTTTTTAATACTTTTTATTTTTGTTTATTTTCATCATGTAGAATTCTATTTCGATAAATTTTATCTAATTATTTTTTATTTTCTAACTCATTACAATCATACTTTAATTTTTTCACTATAATTGTATAAATAATTTTTATTTACTGCAATATAAAAATTTAATGTAATTGCCATGAATATTTTTTTATCACCATCCAACATATATTGGAGTTTAAAAGAAACAAGATCTATGATAAAATTTTATTATGTTTATTATTTGTTCTTTGCGTCATTTTTTTATCAACCATTGAGTATATTGATATTTGAAAAGTTTTCTTAGATCTCTAAGATATTTTTCATCTTATCATACCATTAATTATATATTTGTTTTCCTTTGTGTGATTCCTTCCAATAGTCTCCAAATTGTTTATAAGACACACATTTGTTAATTTTTTAATATTTTTATTTTTTGTTTATTTTCATCATGTAGAATACTATTTCGATAAATTTTATCTAATTATTTTTTATTTCTAACTCATTACAATCATACTTTAATTTTTTTCACTATAATTGTAGAAATAATTTTTATTTACTACAATATAAAAATTTAATGTAATGGCCATGAATATTTTTTTACCACCATCCAACATATATTGTGGTTCAAAAGATACAATATCTATGTTAAAATTTTATTATTATGTTTATTATTTGTTCTTTGCGTCATTTTGATCAAGTGATGTATTATAACTTTTATTAGTGTATAAAAAATAGATTCATTATAATTTAAAAAAATTGAAGTAAACAAACATTTAAAATATATTTTAATTTTAAATATTTTTTTCCTTTTATATTATTTTAAAAATATTTTTAAAATTTATCAACTAGGTTCCATTAATGTTTGCAAATTTAATAAATGTTTTGGTTCTCATTAAATTTTATTTGGTATTATAATCTAAAATGTAAACAATTATAATTTATTTCAAAGTATTTGATATTGAAGAAACAACTATACTCCTAATATTGAATATTTGATAATATTATGTTTCCTTTACCGTAATTTTTTATTGTTTTATAAAAATTAATTAAAATTAATATTAAAGTAGTAAGAAAACGGGTACGGGTATGGGTACGAGATTATACCCGTTACCCGGTGGGGATGGGGATGGGACAAAAGTTTGATACTCGTTGAGTTTGGGTATGGGGATGGGGATGAATTTTTTTTACGAGGATGGGTATGGGGATGGGGATGAATTTTTTTTACGGGGATGGGTATGGGGATGGGGATGAATTTTTTTTACGGGATGGGTATGGGATAGTGAAACTCGTCCCCACCCCGCCCCGTTGCCATCCCTAGGAAGCGGTATGTACCTTCTACCTTCCACAGGGACTTAAAATTGAAACTACAAAGACTTTGTCAAGGAAGCAAGGGAATAGAGGAGTATTATAAGGAGCAGTGGCGGAACTTGGGCAAAAAATGTAGGGGTGCCAAATTATATTTGTTATATATAATTTGTTTTTAGTTAGAAAAACAAGCTCATTATCTTTTCTCTTTATTTCCTCTACTTAAAACAAGCACACATAATAGTAGAATTCAAAAAATTTTTACTATCATTCGCTATTATATCATGATACCAAAACATGAATACCATTTTAGATAAGTCCTTCGTACCTCATCAATTTGATTTGGTGGTATTGTCAAATTTGAGGTTGTTTTTCCCGGATCGCGTTTAGATGAATTTTTAAATTCATTATATGTAACTCTAAGAACTTTAGAGATTTGTTTTTTATTGTCTTGAATTTTTGGTTTTCATGAAATTTCTAAAGTTTAGTTAACGTAAATGCATTTTTTTCATCTTTATCACAAACCTTCCTCTTTAAAAAAAAGAATCAATTTTTCTACTTTTTATCATAATCTTTCTAATATAAATCTATCACCTCTCGCCTATCTAGAAAAAATAAAATTTATATTCACAAATCAAAATTATCACAGTGCAAAACATAACAAAACTCATAGCACTCTAATTAAATAAGCAACATTGTATAAATTCAAAACTTAAAAAAAAAAATACCATAGGCAGCGAAAAACACAAAATCCTTAAATTTCATAATTAAGGGTTATAATAATTTGGGAAAAATTATAATTAGGGTTTTCATACCAATTTCATAAAAATATTCCTAAAATCATTATTAGGGTTTATATTAATTTGAGATAAACTTAATTTGGGAGAAACATCCTAAAAAGAATCATAAATTTAATATATATAAATCATCATAAGATACTAACATTGATCTGTGAGAGATCATGCGAGAATGTATACTTCAATATCAATCTATGTGTTTCTCAACCTCTATTTCCTAATCTATCTCATTGTATTTATTTCTTTTCACACATTTTCATGATAATTTACATGGTGAAAAGATAATCTCTTTTATAAATCAATGTCTCCATTAAATTTTTTTATTTTATCTTTTATTATAATTTTTCATAATA
>Ga0214542_1011646_pt1 | contig 11911 bp, 9 predicted proteins | sample CNSS1metaG_FD_160096 | JGI IMG/M metagenome (GOLD analysis project Ga0214542, IMG submission 160096) | Root nodule microbial communities from cowpea collected in UCLA plant growth center, Los Angeles, California, USA - CNSS1 | ecosystem: Host-associated > Plants > Roots > Nodule | place: USA...
TATATATATATATATATATATATACTAATCACAATAAAGTTACACTTTTGTATTTTTGATTTAAGATTTAAAATATTTTTTTAATTTCTTAACTTTTAATGAATTTTAGAATTAGTTCTTTTTTAAATTTTATATCAATTTAGTCTTTTATCGTTAGAGATGCATGAATTTAATCTTTCTTACTAAAATTTGCTAAATTTATTTGACATTTTAAATACATTTTATAATAATATTTGAATTAACCATAAGACAAAAGTAAAAATGTGTCAAACAATGTAAACAATTCAAATACTATCATAAAATGTGTTTGAAACATTAAATAAACTTAACAAAATTTAATTAAAATGACTAAATTCACACATTTTTAAAAATAATGACTAAATTGATCAAAACTAAAAAAAAAAAATTTAAATTTTACTAAATTTTACTAAAACTTCAAATATCAAAAACATACTTAACAAAAAAAATTGTGAGATCCACTGCAAAATAATGTTTCATTACAAGAAGATATTATCAATATAATCACACTTTATAATTCACAATAGTTAATCTATTACGTCGATATAATTTAAAGCAACAGCTTGATACAAACAAAAATTAAAATCTAAACATCAATATAGATCCTAAATTATAATTAATTAAAGAATTAATTTGAAAATAAAACAAGTTCAACAGCAAGTAATAACTCCGGTAAAAAGACAAGTGCAATTCAATTCAACATTTTTGTTTATTTGGATTATTTATTGTGTACGATTCAATTCAACATTTTATTAATTTGGATTTGATTGTGTCATAGTTCTATAATTCAGATTAGGTTAATCGTTGGATTTGTTGTTCTGCACTGACTCCGACTTCCAATCAAAAAAGGCAGAAACAATTATTCACCATGAGTGAAATTGAAACATCAAATTCAACTTCTAAAGTAATGTAAAATCAAGTAGAAAAGTAGAGTCTTCACTACAGAAAATTCATCAAACACACTTTCATGGAAAATTACCAAGAACATGACACTAAAGTTGAAGCCCACTTCAAAATCTTTACTCTAATCCTGCACAAAAATAAAATGAAAATTGAAGCACGCTTAGAGCATTACAACATGAATGAAACATATAAAGATAAAGCTGCCAAATATGCAGAAATCAATACATGGAAAAAAAAAAAAAAAAAAAGAAAAAAAAAAAAAAAAAAGACAAGATACACTATTTTGAGTAGGACAGAATAATTACGGTATTTATGCCATACAGTATTACTCTTACATTATATAGTTCAAATATTTATATTTTAATGAATACCTGCTGATATGCAAGTTTTACCATGCTTCACTGCTGTACATAAACTAGTGCTAGTTGCTATTTGCGAACATCAAATGCATTAAATCCGCTCTCGTGAACACTTTTTCAATTAAATGCCACTCACTTAGCTGATTATAATATATCATTTCTCTGTATTACATCATACAGATGTTTAGACCTCAAATTCATGAAGCAAGTTTGTAAACCAACTACTTTTGGTTCTCGTCTTGTGTTTAGCCAATTAGAATGTAAAAAAATAAAATAAAATAAAAAATCATGTTCTTCATCAAGGATTCACATTGAAACATGCAAAATCATGTCAAGATATCTGTTCAAATGTTTCGTTTCACGTTAAGAAATAGGAAATTGAATTGAGTTGAACTCAACTTGTAAACCACTACTAGATTTTAAGTCAAGTGGAGTTTCAAGTAAATTTTGATTCTTACTAGATCTAGAAAAAAAAAATGTCAAACATGTTAGCACAATATCCAATGAAAACCAAAAGTTTGTTTACATGTTCCAACTGAATTTCAATCGCACCCTTAGTCAAATTGGGTTAACTCAATTTTAGGCAGCTGTTTGCATTGGACAAAAAACAACTATACTCAGTCATATAATAAAAACGTTAAAGTTTCAAAATCAATTTTGCAGACACTCACCCTAACAACACACTAAATAGCTTGTTAATATCTACCTTGTAACCAATATTTTAGCTTCTTTATCTATCCTTGATGCACTTCACTTTATCCAACTCCCCCTGTCCTTTATCTACCTTAGCTGGCCTATCAATACTCCTTTCTTCATCTCTGGAACCTAAGGGATATATATAACTTGTCAAAACTAAAAAGCTCAAGCTTTTTCAGTACTCACTGCCTTGGTCTCTTCAACAGCCTTATATTATTCTTAATTCTCCGCACTCTCACTGGCACTTTCTTGCAGATCCAAAATCCTTTTGGGTTGTCTTTATGCTACTGTTGGGATAGTGGGTTAGCATCTCACAACTCATTTCCTGATTTTATGGAGCCCACAATCACTCCAGAGCAACTCAGTGGCAAAATTACCAGTCACGATTAGGGAAATATTGATTGAATTGTGCTCAGTGATAGAAACCCTTTCTGTTTTCTGATGTGTTATGGCAGTAGTGGAACCAAACATTTTGGGAGCTCAAAGAACTTTTGAGCCCTATTGTTCTTTTTGGAAGAAAACCTAGAGGTTTTTGCTTATGATATCAACACTATCTGGCATGAGATCAATTTGAAACTGATATGTTCCGCTCTTTAGGACTTCGACTGAGAGGTTGTATACCACCTAACCTGTGATCAACATCAAACCCCTAACGAAACATCTCAAACGCTCAGACAACACCTAGTTATTAGGATGCAATCAAGGCAACATTTAGCATAAACAATACCCGTTTTTCAAACTCCAATAAAGGGAGTCGGACTCTAATCCGCCTCAGGAAAAGTCTTGTACAAAACAATAGATGGGGTACCCTCACCACCACAACAGGCAGAAATCGGCTCTCCATCAGTGGCCAGTTCACATACAATAGTATCCCTGTTCCTGTTAGACAAGTGACTCTAATTCATTGTTCTTAGCCCGAGGACATATTGCTTTATAAGAATCCACTTGTGGAAGAACAGTGACATAATAAAAAGAGAAAGTAATGATATGAGGACACAAAGGGGCTACAATGGCGTACCTAATAATGTGAGAAAGCTCCAGTTCCTTGAGCAAAGGATGGAGAAAATTACGAAAGAGAGGATCAACATTTCACTGGTGAAACATTGCAGCCACCTCCATAATTACAAAAATCCTCGTAATACACAACAGTTCGGGTTACAACAAACATGCGATTGTGTCACGTATTATTCAATGTCTGCACAAGAGATCCTTTTCACCCTCTTGAGCTCAAGACTTGGGCATACGTACCATCCTGCCTGAGATTTGAAATTGATCATTATCAACCTGAAATTGAGGGTTTTGTGCCATCTAGCCTGAAATCAGTTTCAAATTGATCCCTTATGAACTTTAGGGCTCTAGGCTCGAAGTTTGTTTACCATTCAGCCTAGGATCAGTCATGGCCCTACTGGTATGCAGCCCATATCAATTTTGGATCGATTATAAGGAAATTTAATAAGATTTATGCAGAGTTGCCGCTATTTCAGACAGACACAGGCTAAAATATGGCAATCAGGGAATCACGTTATAACCAAATATCAGGGATTCTTAGCCTTCCCATTTATTAAACTTATTTACTTTCTCAATTATATCATGGGAAGGGCATTGTCTATATATAACGGATCAACCTATGTGGGGCAGACAATTTTAAATGCTCTAAGTAAAAGTCACTCTAATCCTAGGAAGAATTTTCTCTCCAAAACAATATCCAATATCCATAGAAGCAACACAACAGCCAACATGTCTCAAACAAACCAACAATGACATTATTTCATATGTTGCTTACGCCCAACCCAAGCAGCAGCCAAACATTAGAAAACGTCCTTATAAGTTAATTCACCAGAGGTAAACAAGCAAAAAGTTGATAAGCTTTACATTATGATCTTTTTTCTAAGGGCATGAACCCATATTTCAATTATGTTTGGGATTAAAATTTCACTAGCCGTGAGACTCCTTCAATGGAAAGCTTAATCACAACCGTTTGTACTCTAAAAGAAAGTGAAAATGCTGTTGAATCTATTCAATCCTTAGCAATAGGATCAACTTGTCCTCATACCCAACAACAAAATGGGTAGATGAAATGAAAATTAGACATTTAATTGAGATTGCTCACACCTTATTGATCAATGCAAAAGATCATATTCAAAATTGGCAGTGTAGATCAGTACCAGCTTTCAAAGAAATAGACAACCTTCACCACTTATAAATAAAATCCAACATTGCATAAATTTTCCAAATGAATGCTTGTACCATGCTTCTCATGATTTTGGTTCTACCTGTTTTATCCATTATGTGTCCCCATGTTTTCGAAAGCTCTTTGCAGAGCCCGGCTCACCTTCAAAAATTGTACCAATGTTATTCTCCAAATACTAGACAATATATGCTAATTTTACCTTCTTTGACGAAACTCCTTTTCTTTCTCCATGCAAGATTCCACTTCTATCTTACACGAGACCTCCAACCAGGAAAAGAATCAAAACCACTATCAAACCAACAATCCACCTCCTTTAATCACATACCAAACAAGACACAAAGAATTGTTCCACAATTACATGACCTGCCACCTAATTCATGTCCTTTGTGTCACTCACAATGAATCCTCGAGTGAAAGCATTGGTTGGTATAAGGCTCTTACAATAGGTATTTGATGTACGTGAAATCCCATCCCGTTTATAATTTTGAGTTAACATCATTGTCTACATTACTTCTTTCTATCCTCAATGTTCTCTATTTCTATTCAAAAAAATATTTGAAGCTCTAGATCATCTTGAATGGTTACAAACTATGATAGTTGAAATGCAAGTTGTTTAAGTGAGTAATACACAAGAGTTGGTTTCACTTCTTTGGAAAAGGAAATTTCTTGTTTTGGGTCTATCCTATTACAACTTGTTCTAATAGTGGGTGGACTGTGGATCATCATCTTAAAGATCAGTTGTCAAAAGTGCAGTATATGGTCTTGATTAAACGATACTCTTTATGTTATAGCCAACATCTGCTTCTTTCTTGCTATGGTGCAATTCACAGTTGGCCTCTACATCAATTGGATATGATGATCAGATTTTCATGGAACAAGCTCTTGGGTTTTGATGTGGATATCAAAATCAGGTTTGTAGATGGGGAGGATCAAGTCTAGTTTGCAAACTTAGTCAGCCTCTTGATAGGCCAGAATAGTCAACAAAAGCGTGGTTTGGTAATTCATTCGCATTGTCAAGAGTTTATGGCAGGAAGTAAGACATATATATCATACACTTTCCTGGGTACTCCAAATGGGTTCCCAGTTGGACTGGTTAAACAATCCAGTCCAGACCAATTGAGTCTGTGCACTAACTTAGCTGCTGTTTTATAAGAAGATTAACTTTTGTTATTGATTTTTCATGTAGTCGAGACTTTTTGGAAATATGGATAAAGCTCAAGTGTGCCTTATCCATATTTCCAAAAGTCTCGACTAGATGAAAAACCAATAAGAAAAGTTAATCTTCTTATAAAACAGCAGCTAAGTTAGTGCATAGACTCAAATAAGAACATGGTACAATGCAAACATGTCATGTAAAGTTAAAACAACAACCAAATTGAAAACCCGGGCAAACAAAATAGCTAGAAAAGGGGGCTCAATCAGGGTGCGGATCATGGAGGTATAATGATGAGTGAACTGTAACAAATATATAGAATAAAAGTCACAAACACGTCAAAGAGAACATATACCTGTTCCATTGAAGTAGAATCGGTATTTGTCTGCTCTTGTGTACCATTGGATTCACCATCAGCTTGACCTCCGTCATTATGAATCATATCTTCAGGTTTTTCATCAACATTATCCAACACTATATTATCATTCAAGCCTTTTATATCTGCAGGAAGCTGGCCAGACTTCAATGCCTGCAATAATGAACAATGATTAGATGTACAGCATCATTTTAGTCCTTTTCATAATAGATTAAATAATTAAACAAGGAAAATCAGTTTACAACAGTTAAAACCATTTTTTAGTTTACACCATTATTGAAATTAATAAGTATTACATTGATATACATTAAAATTAACATCAATATAATTTAAGCAAGAGTTTGACACAAACAATAAATTAAAATACATTGATATACATTAAAATTAATATCAATATACTTTAAGCAAGAGTTTGAAACACAACAAATTAAAATCCAATAAGCGACTCTCTAATTTAGAAAAGTAAGTACCTTTTCAAGTCTAGCAACCTCCTCAAGAGTCTGAGAATTCACAATGGCAGCCTGCATAAACCACAAACAAGTCAAACCACAGGTAAACAAGATTAGCATTTATCAGAGTGTGTCCCTCTGCTTAGGACTTTTGGAATAGCTTCCAATGGTTTGCTGAAAAAATATGGGTAGAAGAAAGAAGGAAAACTTCTCATCAACAATTTATCAAAGCGTATCAACAGATGAAAAGAGAACACATTATAGATCTGAACTGAGCATGAATGCATGTTGGATATGGGCCATGTTCAACCCTACTGTGGTAACCCACACATAAAATGACGAGTTCAAGTATCATCATTGCACCTTGATAGCAGTAATTTGTTCAGGTGTGGGAGCAACCACTTTGGGTGTTTGTTGTTCCTCAGCTGCCTCTGAAACATTTGGAGTTTCAGCAGGTGAAATTGGTTTGGCTGGCGTCCTTTTAATTTCTTCCATCACTTCTTCCGAAGCAAACAAGCTTTTGGCTTCCAACCGTTCCTATTAATTTAAAGAAACCACGAAAAGAATGAAATATAATAGAAGAACATGTGTAATTGGAAATAAGAAATAGACCTAATAATACACCTATCATCTTTCCCCTTTTTTATAAAATTGGTAGATACAAAAGCCTTGCAGACATTACCAGAACATCTTATATTTCATAAGTATACTCAAAATGCTGACTTATAACTCGAACACAGACACTAACAGAACATCCTATATTTCGTATGTCAAACAGCAAGCCCAATAAAAAGTAGTATGGGTAGTGGAAAATATACATTACCTTATTTTTCACTTTCTTGAAATCTAAAACCCGGAGGGATTTCAGTTTGTTAATAACATAAAGCCTATAATTTGGTTTCTTCGTGATATTGTTGTCCAGCAGACTAAGGTACTGCAGCTTTGGAATGGATGCTAAAGGGTCAATTTCTACCAAGTTTACAATTCTGTTGTTAGTGAGAACTAGTGTGTGTAATTTTGGCAGGAACTCTGCAATGAAAATGACAGAAGAGACAAGGTCACTAAAATGAGGAAAATATAGGAAAGAATGTGCAGTTCAAAGTTCAAAAACTGTACCTCCAATGCTGGGATTAATTCTAGTAATCCTATTGTTATTAATGATCAGTGTACCCAACCGGTTAAGATAAGGTACGTTCTCCAGTTTGACAATCTCATTGTCAGATAAATCTATGGTGTCAAATTGGTCCTGAAGGAAATTAAATACAAAGGAACTCAAAATTGTGAAAACTGAACCAGTTAATACATCCTTTCAAATGAAAAAGACCTCAACAACACAAGGGGAAAGTGGGAAACTAAAACAAAGACAAGAAAACTAAATTGCACACCTCAGTAGCACCGAGGTTTTCAATCACGGCTATCTTGTTGCCTGTGAAAAACATGACAAAGTTATTATCGAAGAGGGATAGTGAAGAAGGAGAGAGATGGAGAGGTGTGAGGGAGATAGGAATACCTCGAAGATCTAACTCACGCTCTTTAACTGGATTGAAAAAATGAGGGCTTTTCCATATCAAATCAGCAGTGAGCCTCACCATCTCTTCTACTCAGAGTGCAAAAGAAATAAGATAGTAATGGCTGCAAGAACGAAACTTGTGCAGTTAGAGAGCATGGTTGTCAAATTACAAAGTGTGCTTTTACAAACCAAAAATAATTCAATAACACACAGAATAATCAGCCATTCATGAAACCACAGCGAGCAAGACCCGGTAGATGTCACCACCCAAAAGAACACTTACTGGGCTGCTCCGAACTACAAAAGGGTTCAAACCCCTTTTAGGTCATCACAAACATCACGAACAAACAAGCAAAAAACGAATCTAAAAATCAAATGCAGAAACACGAGAAATGAAAGAAGAACAGTGAAATTTAACTGCGAAAAACTTCAGAGCAGATGAAAGAAGACAAAAACCTAGAAAAGCAGTAGGAGCAAGCCGGTTACAGTTTTCTGCCCCCTTTAATCTTTTGTGTTTTAAAAAGGAGTCAAGATAATACTTCCCTCCTATTTAATTAACTCCAGTGATAATGTAAAAATATTAAAGTTAAAAGAGAACACAAAACTTTTTTTTTTTAAATTGTACAATGTTTTTTACACTTCGACACTCTCTTTTTTTATTTCATTTAACATGATTATTCACAAACGATACTGTTAATGTTTAAAACATGTTTAAGTGTGTCTTCTATTATCTGAATTTTTTCATCAACAATTATAAGTAGCGATTTGAACAGATACTATGAGAACTATCTAAAAAAATGATTACAAATATGAAAAAACAATATACAAAGATTGTTGTTTCCAAGTAGGTTTTTCAAAAGTTAAAAAATTACAAAGTTAGTAATGGAAACATACACGTGTTTACTTTTTTTAATTAATAAAAATAATAAAATTCTTATTATTATTACTATGAAATTAAATATAAAAAATTTTATAATTTTATTTTAAATAATTTTTATTTATTTCATAAGAAGTTTCATAATTAAAAAATAAATAAATTTAAAAAATATCAAATTAGAAAAGATAATTAAAAATTTTAAAAATGATAAATGTAACATCCAATTTTAATAGATAAATTTATTCAAATAAAACATCGTACATCTTATGATATCCAAGGGTACAAGACTTAAAGTATAAAGGATAATACAGTCACCCCAATATACCAGAAAAAAAAACGAGGCACTACGTGATGCCAGGAATCAAATACAAGAGTATCAACAAACAACCAAAAGCTTGCTCATGAGCAAGGGATTACAATATAATAATAACTCTTCAACATGGGCTCGACAACAGTCCAACACTAAACCATGTCCAACTAAGTTGCAGCATCCCCGTCGCCACTGCGATCACCAGGAGTTCTCACATCTGCTCACATCAATAAATTGATGATCATCCCAAAAAGGAGAAAACCACACACGAGACACACAAGCAAACCAAAAGGGTAAGCTAGAGTAGAAAGGTTTTATCATACAATTGAACATATGAATTTAAAAGCCGAGAACACATAAATCACTCAACCATGTGATAGCAACCAACAAGACTCTAAGACTCCATTATCCGGATACATATATATTGAGGCACCACCACGAAACCTTACTAAGAGATTCGTGAAATTACGTCCATTACTTGAGGCACCACCATGAGCTCCCACCAAGAGGGTCATGGAATTAAGTCCTAACCATGAGGCTAGGGATGGCAACGGGTCGGGTCGGGCACAGATAGTGCCTACCCGCAACCCGACTCACAAAAAGAGAATCTGCCGGGTATCCGCTTAAAAAATATCCGCGAATATTTTTAAAACCCACGGGTACCCGTGGATGCCCGATACCCGCAAATATTTTTAAAAAAATATATTTTATAAATTTTTTAATATAAAACTATAAAAATAAAATAAAATTATAATTATAATTAAATTTGACATAATAAAATATACTGTTAATTTTAATTTTAATTAAATTTAACTTAATAAAATATAAATTAAATTTTAATTTTTTGCGGGTAACGGGTACCCGCGGGTACGGATAGTATGATACCCGTACCTAGGGATGTCAAAAAAATCCGTACCCGCGGGTATCCGCGGATAAAACCCGCAACGGGTAGAAAACGAATATTAAAAATGGATACCCGCTACCCGCAAATACGGGTATTTTTGATACCCGCATGTTAACAGAGCGGGTATGGGTATCATAGTATTTGTACCCGTGGATACCCGTACCCGCTAAACTTGCACCCCTTGATGTTCTTCTCTTTCCTTTCTTTGAAATTGAGCATATACATCAAACCTTATATAGACAATGATGTTTATGGTATGCTGGTTGTCAAATGATGGAATCAAAATAAGAATACTTGGCATGTGACAATTGAGTTTTATTATTTGCTTATTTTTTTTATTTTTCAGGAACCAATCGGAGAAGGTGAATTTGTTGATCAAAGCATTAATTGAAGAATTTCCATTGTGTTGAATGTCATTTTATATTTACTTTTACAATTATTTGGACTTGTATCAACTTAAGTTTATTTGAACTTTATTTAAAATTTATGACAGTGATGTATTTTATTTTATTTTATGATTAAATATTTGTTTTTAAATAATTTTGCAAATACCCGCGGGTACTCGTGGATACCCGTGGATATGAAAAAAATAGGCGAATACCCGCACAATGGATACCCGACGGATATGGGTACGAGTACGGGGCAAATATTTATCTAGCGGGTAGGGTACGGGGGAGCTACTACTCGTACCCTACCTGCCCCGTTGACATCCCTACCCGTACTCGACCCATTTATAAGTGGGTATTAAAATACCAGCTACCCGCGGATAATAAATATCTGCGGGTAGTAACTATCCGTCACGAATTTTATCCACGAATATCCGCGGGCGCGAGTATTTTTGCCATCCCTACATAAGGCACCACCATGAGATCTCACCAAGAGATTCATGGAATTACGTCCTAAACCATGAGGCATCACCATGAGATCTCACCAAAAGATTCATGGGATTACGTCCTAACCATGAGGCACCACCAGGAGATTCATGGGATTATGTCCTAAACCATGAGGCACCACCATGAGATCTCACTAGGAGACTCATGGAATTACGTCCTAAACCATGACGCACCACCATGAGATCTCACCAAGAGATTCATGGCATTATGTCCTAAACCATACCAAAAATCATGTCTTACCAACCAAACATAAAGTCATCATGCATACCAATCTCATGTCAATATTTAACCAACCATCCAAATCATGTGTCATACGTATAATCATACCAAGCTCATCAATTCCAATCCCATTACATCATATAGAACATACAAAGCATCACACTTAACTTTTTAAAGCAACAAACCATCCATCCATTTGAAACATGCAAGTATCCAACCAACTTTGCCAATCTCGCTCAGGCTAAAGAGCTCTCGTTCAGGCGAGAGGAACCCCTCGCTCAAGCCACCAACCCTTGCCTAGGCGAGATTGCACACAGGGGCACGTCGAGGTCTCGCTCAAGCTAGTCCAACCCGCTCACTTGGGCGAGTTCAGCATAACTCACTACTCTCACGCGTGCAAAACCAGCAAAGTTCAACTCAAGATCCAACAATTCATTCCCACAAAGGCACAAACAATATCCAATCATTTTAAACATAAAACAGAGGCAGATGCAAGCAATATACTAAAAATGTGAAAAACCTAGCTTCCCTTACTTAGACAGATGCTAGTGAACAACAATAAACACCCAACAGTGAGCACCACAACTCCGAAAATGGCTTTGTGAGCTGAAAATACTAACACCAAAACAAAGGCTAGGTTATTACGATAAACCCTAGTTGGAACCACGAAGACAAGCGAAAAAATAGAAAGAATGAGTCGAGAACCAACTTACATGGATTAGAAATGGAATTTACTAGCTTGATGAGGGATGGGGCCAAACCGTAGCAGAGCTCGTTGTTGCTCTATGAGGGAGGAGGAGAGCTATTTTCTGATAAGTGGCAGAAAAAGAGGGTTATAACTGGTTTTGGGGTTTTCGGTGTGACGCCCCGACTACTATATTAAATAATTATTATTTGATAAAAAGATGAAATTATTTTTTTTGTACAATAAGATTTTCCTTAAGAGGACACTAACAATAACATAACTTCATATCCATATATATATATATATATATATATATATATATATATATATATATATATATATATATATTTTATATATATATATTTTTT
>Ga0214542_1011649_pt1 | contig 11910 bp, 8 predicted proteins | sample CNSS1metaG_FD_160096 | JGI IMG/M metagenome (GOLD analysis project Ga0214542, IMG submission 160096) | Root nodule microbial communities from cowpea collected in UCLA plant growth center, Los Angeles, California, USA - CNSS1 | ecosystem: Host-associated > Plants > Roots > Nodule | place: USA...
GCTATTCCGAGCCACAACTCAAGGAATACCACGTGCTTAACCCCTATCCCGAGCCACAACTCAAGGGATACGTTCCGAGCCACAACTCAAGGAACACCAGCAATCCCACCCTTAAAGCATCACTAGATGCACTGTAGATCACAAATTCATAATCAAAACTCAAAGCTGCAGCAGTATAAATCGTCTGGTGGGGGACATGTGCCGCCAGGCGCTGCCAGCTCCCAGACCGCCTGGCGGGGGTCGCGTACCGGCAAGCGCACAACGCCTTACTTTTCCTCTCGCCATCGCGGCTGCTGGGCGGAACTACTTATGTCGCCAGGCGCACACCACCTCGAGACCTCACTATTGTCTCGCTACCGCCTGGCGGTTCACATCCCACTGCCAGGCACCATGACAATACAACACTTTATGGTGTTTCTGCCCGTGTCTTATGCAGTTTCTTACCTCATTTCCACTCGCTCAATCACCGTTATCATATAATTACAAGATTACTATCATTGATGAGGTCTAATCCTCAACATCCTAACTTGGTAGCAACACCCATTCAATCATAACATTAAACTCCTCCCTTCTTAACTTATTAATACTCCTAGATTCGTTACACTTAAGTTATTGCCAAGTCCACTACGCTGTTTGAGCTCTCATTCCCAATAATTGGTCAATTCTTTAAACCCCCATCGCACCCAACTATTTCAATATTCAAAATCACTAATACCCCACAATAAAGGAAGACCCCCTACTATTTAATATCACTACCTCCTAAGGCAATTCACCCCCCCCCCTTGAGACTCATGCACGACTCCCTCATCAACCTTCCCAAACATCACGAAAATTTCCACTTATTGATTCCAACCCAATAGAACAGAATCCATCCTCAGCGCACAACACCTCAGCTTGTAGTATCTCTGCCACTGCGCGGGCGCCTGGCGGCCAACCCACCATTTCTCCACCTCTGTGAATTCCCACTACACGTAATCCAGTCCAAGTACAATCACAACGACTCTATATTTTAATTATAATAATCCTTATCCCTATATCCAATTCACCACAATTCAGTTCAAATAGCAATCCAAGATAACATACCTTCAACCCTAAGCTTACACACACTGTTCCATTCAATTAAGCCCTTAATTAGGTGTCCATGCCTACTGTTGGTTAACATTATCCCCCTTTACGGTTCCCCACTGACTTTTGCCCCGATTAGATTTAGCCCAGAACCCTAGAAAAACCCAAAACAGGAGAAATGCCCCGTGCCGCCTGGCGGTTTAACCAGTCCCGCCAGGCGCTTCATCCGCAAACCCATAAATTGGTATAAACCCTAAGCGTCGCCTGGCGGCCGGGAGTGTGCCGCCAGGCGGTTCCCTTTCCAGAACCCTAAAATAGTGCAGAACAGATGAGTCGCCTGGTGGTGGTTCATCACCCGCTAGGCGGTTTCTGGAAATTTCCCAGAAACGCAGTATTTCAAGATTTTAACAGTATATAGGCACCACAAATTAACATACATCACATCACAATATTATTTGAAGCAAAAACAGCGGAGTCCAGCTCCCCTAACTTGGTTCTCCTTTGCTTAAGCTTGACAATTGTAAGGTTCCCCTTTGATCACCCACCTTCCTTGCTTCCTCAATGCCCTAGCACGAAAATTTATTATTTGGTGGAGTTTAATGTCATTTACCAACTCCTTAAGGCTATTTTCCAGCCACCCATACCACTAGGGTTTCCTTTCCACCTTTCCAAATTCAAGTCAAAACCAAAAAATGCCAAAAATATAAAGTTTAATGTAAGCTCTCTAAGACTTGAACCCATAACCATGCAATCACCAAACCAATATCAAACCATTTAACCAATTCATATTTCATGCTAGAAATCACAATTCAATCATCATAATATACCAGAACATGTTTTCATAGATTTAAATAATAAAACAATAACACCCAAAAGTTAGCATACATAGGACTCAAACCCAAGTCCTCCCATACAAACCAAGTACTCTCAACCATTTGAGCTAGTACTTTTCCACGTCATACCAACCATAATTTAATGTCATAATTATTTCCCCTATCGCATTTATTAATTATTTATTTATTTAATTAATTAAATTTTACGGGTCTTACACAAATCATCCAACTGATCATGCCAAACAAGACATTCATTTTGATTCGTAAATTTCTGGTTTACCATGACATGCATTTCAATTGTACTAATATATATGTAGTACAAACCATAAAAGAATGTTGATAATTTCTCCAATATACATTTTCTTTTTCAACTCAATCGTAGAGATATAAAGATATTTCATATATTCTTTCATTGTTTGTCTCAATATGATATCCATTTAGAAAAATACCCTTGAAACTTAATAAGTTTCTATTCAACTTATTGGTAGAAGTACAATAGTTCTTCTAGAGCCTTCAAATATATTTGTAGTACTATAAATAATACTAACATTGATGTCTATTGTTATCAAACAAGAGAAAAATTTATTACTCTCGAGAATTGTATAAGTTGTTGCACTATCAATAAGATACATATCATCATCATTAGTACTAGTGCCAACATTCGTTCTTCATATAAACGTAAATATCAATATGAAAATTTTTTAACACTCTCATAACCAATGAGGTGATCAATGTTTACATTTAGTTTAGCAAAGAAAATAACAATATCAAGATGAGTAGCATCCATATAGCCATAATCATAATCACCATATTCATAAGTAAAGTGTGTTTCTATGTTCTTTTCATTATTTGTAAGATGCTTTGGTGTACAACAAGTACAACTCAAATGGCTTTTACCACCGTAATGATAATATATATTTTCATCTTATTTGTCAATATTTTCATCTTATTTGTCAATATTTTCACATTTTCTTTTTCCCTTTCTCACATTATTGTGCCACTTCTGGTGAAAAAATGTGTCTTTGAAATTTCCTTTATAACCATGTCCAAAATCAATATCACGATCATGAAAATATAAATCAAATATTGTTGCATTCACATATGGGAATAGAGCAAAACCAATTGGACAAGTTTTATAATTTTCTAACAAGAGTTACTTTGTTCAGCCATACAAAGGGCATGAAATAAATTCATAACATTTATTGCTACATTCACTTCTAGGAATGGAACATAACCAGTTGGGCGAATCTCATGATTTTTTCATCAAAAGCTTCATTGCTTTGTTCCGTATAAAGTCAATTCATTCTTATGACAAACATAACAATATAAGATAAAATTGATAAATTGATAAAATTATAAATGAAGAAAGGATTAGGAAGAGTCTGGACTAAGACATGCAGAAAATTGTCTCTGGAGAAAAAAAAAACCTCCACTAGCCCTGAATTGGTTGGAGCATCGTACTGATAACATGTTATAGAATAAAAGAATAAAGCTAATAAATAAGAGAGAGAAGAGTAGAAAGAATAATCGAGAATGAGAGAATATTGAGCAACTTTTTTGTATGTTTTATTACTCATAGGAAAAGTCCTATTTATATATATATATATATATATATATATATATATATATATATATATATAATAATAATAATAATAATAATAATAATAATAATAATAATAATAGACATAACATGGTAACCCAGGAAGGATACAAATCAAATAGTTAGCACAAATATTTACAAAAAGAATAAAGAATCATATGTGTATCAATCATATCTATGATGTTTATGTTTTGGATTTATCAATTTTATAATGTTTTATTTAATAGTTTTATATTATTAAATGGAACGTTTGTAAAACCTTACTAAATAATTTTTTAACTATTTTTTTAATTATATATTTTTTACTTAAATCAATTAATTAAAAATTCTAATCTTAAAAAATCACATATCACTTATATATATACAAATATATATATATATATATTTTTAAAGGTTTAATTAATCGTAAGGTACCCAGTTTGGTACTAGAGTGTCAAATTGGTACCCGCTTTTAAAAAAGTGTCAATTAGGTCCCTTTCAGACTAACGGCGTTAGTCAACTCTGTCTGAAAAAGACCTAATTGAAGCAATTTTCAAAAATTGGGATGCAATTGACACTTTTTTAAAAACGGGTACCAATTTGACACTCTAATACCAAACTGAGAACCTTACGATTAATTAAACCTTTTTTAAATAACAAAATATAACGCGTCTAATTTAGAGCATATATTTCTAGTTATCTAATTAATTTTTACTAAGTAATAACATTACAAAAAACATTGAAGAAAAAAAGTTTAATAAATATGTTTTAATCAGATTAACTTTTTAATTTCTTATACGCATTATACCAACCTTTTATATATCTATATTAAATCACATTTGATCATTTCGTTTTAAAAATAAATATTGCGCATAACTTATATACTATGATGATACTATTAATAAAATATTTAGAAATCTGTTAAAACTAAATAAGGGACTGTGGCGGCATAAAGTCCATGGTGGTTTAATAAAAAGAAAGATAACAATAAAAATTCCCCTCCTTTTTATATTTTTACTTTATTACTTTTCATAAGATTTGGAGGATCACGCATTGTGGGTTCCGATACTCATGTATTTTTTATTGACACTCTAGAAAGCATGAAAAAGAAATTGTGAACAAAAAAAAAAAACCTGTTTGAATATTATAATACACACCAATTGAGTTTTGTAATATTAAATTAGTGATAAATATAATAATATTATTAATAGTATCTGTGGTGGAAGAGAAAAGAAGGACGGCAGTACATACATAATGATATTTTGGGATGGTGCCGTATGCACAAGCGTGTCTCCCGCCAGGGATCCAAAGCACCACGTGTCACCGTTTCACTGTGTCCCATCTCCACCGTCTGATTCATCTGATGGATTTCAACACATTCACTCCTTCCACTTTATTCCTTTGATCCTCATCCATCTCACGCGGCGAGGAGGCAGAGCGTGCCGACAAATTCCCCGTAATCATCTTCTCCATCCAACATCGTTACCTCGGGCAACCGCTCCGTTAGCACGGCACGCAGACATGCAAACGGCGTCAAGGAAAACGCTGCCTCTTCGGTAGTTGCTGGTGTTAGGTCCACGTGTTGTCTTTCTGGCACAGCAACGTGGCACCCTTCGACCTCCCTCGCAATTATTAATGTTGACGGTGGGGCCCCACCACCACGCTCTCTATCGCGGCTGGGGCGGCGCGGCGCTTTATAGAGCATACCATGATGATGCGCTAGTGCATGAATGAATACAGTGCAGTCAACGTACATCGTTGACTGCGCCAAATGTTTTAGAGGTGCTTACCACCCACGTGTGGAGGTGTTCAGGTACGCACTCCTTCTGCATCATTTTTCCTTACACGTGTAACCGTTTTTTTTTTTTCTCCTTTTCTCCTTTTATCTCCTCTCGCTGTCGCGTTTTAATGGAGGCGCTTTTATCTCTGCTCCTTTTTCTCCTTGTGAGAGCATACGATACGATAAGACACATGAGTTCCTTTCTTACAAATTAGCAGAAAATTGGAAATTCTGTATATTTTGTTTCCTTTTACCTAAGTTTTCTGATAACTACGTGCCTAACTTTTTATTTTTGCTTATTTAGGATTTAGTGTGTGATAACTGATTTGAAGTAATGTTTATTGAAATAAATAAAACAAGTATAATTGACTAATTGAGTGTTGTTTTTTAATTTACTATAAATACTACAAGGACGAAAAAAAAAGTAATATTTGTTTAAGTGCAGAGTATGCAAAAGAGGAAAAAAATAATCATTCACGTTTTGCCACATCAACCATCAGCTACCCACGAGAATTATAACTTTTGGTGCCGTTAAACTTCATTTCAAAGCTAGAGAATACGTTAAAATCATACTATCATTAATTTATTATTCGCTAAAGATAGAATGGAAATGTAAAATATGAAAGGCCACCCACCACGCAATATATCGTACTTTGTTTCCATAAAATGAATAACTTTTTAATTTCGGTCATTATATAATTTTATTTTCTATCTTAAAAATATGAAGTTATAAATACTCCTAACCATTTATGTGCCTAAGAAATAGTCATTCAAAAAGACAAGAAGCAGTATTTGTGGCAGATTATTTTTCATTCCAGGGAAAATTTGTATTTTGTTAAATTTGAAATAAATGAATGCGAAATAAAAATAAAAATAAAAATGAAAATGAAGGAGAGAAAATAAAAGTGTGTAGTGAGGTGGCAGGAAGGGAGTGGCGAGAAGCGTGAAGAGGTGTGGGGAAGGGAAGTGGAGTGGTGAGGACGCGCGTGAGTGGAGCGTAGCATTAAAGACGCACGCACACGGTGTGCTTTCTCTCTCTCCATCCGGGGCTATAAAACAACTCCAACTCCCTTTCTTTCCCTCAGACATTGTCTCAATCCCACACGCATCCTTACTCCTCTCACTTTTCTCTCTGTTTGTGTTCCCCGTTGAGGAAAAAAAAACCTGGTATATTTGAATTGCAAGGAAATGGCTCCAAGGGATAGAACCACCGCACTCGCCGGACCCGGCCCAAGCCCAACACAGGCCCACAAAGAGATCCGCTACAGAGGTGTCAGGAAACGCCCATGGGGCCGCTACGCCGCGGAGATCCGCGACCCAGGCAAGAAAACCCGCGTTTGGCTAGGCACCTTCGACACCGCCGAAGAAGCCGCACGAGCCTACGACGCCGCCGCTCGCGAGTTCCGAGGCGCCAAAGCCAAGACCAATTTCCCCACACCTTCCGAGCTTCTCGTAAACAACCACAGCAGCAGCAACAACAACAGCGCGCGTAGCCCTAGCCAGAGCAGCACGCTCGACTCTTCCTCCCCGCCGCCACCGCCTCCTCTGCTAGACCTCACCCTCACACCTCTCTCCGCCTCGGTCCTCCCCGCTGCACGTCCAGTCCTCTTCTTCGATGCTTTCGCGCGTGCGGACACAGTAATCGCCGTCGGCCGCCGCGACACCTGTGGCTTCGGACGTCCGGCGGCCGATTTCCGCCGCAGCGACTCAAATTCCGAGCGACGCGCGCTCCTGGATCTCGATCTCAACGTGCCTCCTCTCCCCGAGGTTGCGTGATTGAAGAATTGCCTCACGAATAGATCTGGTTTTCTCGCAATTTTTCGCACCTTTTTTTGTTTCAAAGCATGTGTGTAGTATTACCCATTTTGAATGGACAGAATGAGCAAAGTGAGTAGTAGCTGACATCATCATGCTCGGATTTGTTGACTATGGTGCGCGAAGATAACCAGCACGTTTATGTAAATACGTTATGACGAAGACCCATAGCAAACGCGCTTTTGCTTCTTTTTTTGCAACTGAGAACTTATCCATAGTATCTCATGGTTGTTTCTGCATTTTCTCACAACTTCACATATATAATATTCTCATTTTATTTGTGTTGAGAATTTTCTTTCTACAACTGGCATCATTATGGTTACCTTATCCATTTGTGGGTGGTGTGGTGATTTATTCGCATTTTCCGATTGAACCTCGTTGTTGGATTTCGTTGGTTGAGATCTGACATCCCAGACATGTCCCCGGCATTGTTGCGTTATTGATTAGGCTTTTGTCGTCGTGGTTTTTTTCGACATTTACCTATGCAGGCGTTTCGGTTAACCCTACCTAAAATAATGTTAAATTAAAACTCTTGGGTATTGCTCTGTGGTGTCAGCGGGGGGTCCCACTCACTTGCAATTGTGTTAACGAAATTTTATTAGGTTTGCGAGAGAAACGATTACATAGCAATTGAATTATGATTAATCCAGATAGTATTTTATAGATATGGTGGATTCTAAATTATTTTATTTTATTCTAATCCAATCCGTGTAACCGGTGAATCCGATTCCATTTTATAAGCAGGGAAATTAAGATTAAGAAAAGAGAGAAAAGAAAAGGTGCTTTTTTCAGGGGTTATGATGAGTAGCGTGGGTACTTGATCTAAATGGTGCAGATGAGAGGGTGTTCTCGTGATTCGGAACCGGCTTATCCTATCCGTTGCGGCGCGGATCTCAAGGGCGGTTGAATCAAACGGCTGGTGGAGTGGGCCCACAGAGTAGAGAGTGAAGAGAGTCGTTGATTGTTTCTTATTATGGTACTAAGAAGTGATAACACATTACATTGGTGGGTGTTGCGTGGGATGAAGTGTGCGTGGAGGATTATTAAATTTGCGTAATGATTAAATAAATGTTAATTGCAGCGCAGGCGGCACCGACGGCAAAAACGCTGCGTGAAAAGGAAGAGCGAATGAGAAGTGGGCGTGTCTGGCGGTGGGTCCCACGTGGGCATTCCGTGTTGACTATGTGGCTGTCGGAGTTGATGTTGTCTTCACGTGATGTTTCTGCGCCCCCATCTTTCCTGTGTCTCCACCTTTTCCCACTCTTTCTTCTTCGTCCTTTCCAATTCCTCTTACATTTTTTTAAACTTTTTTCCTCCTTGCTTCACAACAAATACATAATAATAATAATAATAATAATCAAAAGAACCAGCTTCTGCCATGCCAACTAACTACAGTAACTAACAATCAATCAGTTTTTTCCTCTTGCAGAAAATCCTTTACCAATAATCTTTCTAGTTATTATTCTCATTTTATTTTTTATTTTTATTTACAAAATTAAAAATAATGTCATTTTATTTATTTTTTATATGTGTTGAAACTAAATATAATATAAATTTGAATATATAAATAGGTGTAAATATATAATATCAAAATTTATAATACATAAATAAATACAAATCTTATTTTAAAAATTAATTTTATAAAATTAAATTAAATTTTAATTTTAACTTTTTTAGTATATATCATTGGTATTTATATATATTATTTTAATATATACAATAAAATTTATATATTTTTAAAAATTGAGATTAAACACAATTTAAATATTTTTTTATTTTTTAAAATTATTTTTTAAAAACAAAACCATAATTTAACTTCACATTTTAAAAAGAACCATATTCATATTTTGCCCTCGAAATATATTCAATTAGAATAAAATCGTCAAACATGACGACGACAGTTAATTGATGTTGATATTTTGATATGAAGATGAAAAAATAAAATACCTTTCTAATTATCAACTTTTGAAATTTATATTAGAAGTTCGATTTACAGAATCTAATTTTTGTGCACACATTAGTTCCTAATCGTGATGTTTGACTTTATAACAGGAACAATTTCATCAAAAATAATTGCTAAGTAATAAAATATGCTTCTATATATAAAAAATGAGAGCGATAGAACCATTGGTGTCATTATCTTATTGGTTCCGAAAAAAGTTCATTTATTGAAATTATAAGAGTTAAAAAAAGTAGTATATGATCTAATAAAGTATGAAAGGACAACTTCCTTAAATAAATACATTATGAAAAAAATGGATAAAAGTAATCTATGCAATTTCTTATCCTATAAATCGGCACATTAATTAAAATTAAAACACACGCACATACTATATTTAAAGGCATAAAACTTTGTATTTGTATTTGTATTTGTACCTCGTAATATTAATGGCTTTGTTATTGTTATTGTTGGTGTTGGAACTGTGTATGCCACTATTGAATTATCGTATTTGTCGGTGTGGATATAATTTAAAAGTTATTATTTGTATGCTACTATTCAACTATACAATTTTTATAATATTCTTATGTATCCTAACAGGAAGCATAGTCATTTAAAAATTCGAATCACATATGTTTCAACCTTTAACTTCATTAATACAGATAACTTACCACATTAAAAATATTGTTTAAATTACATCACAGATTTTGCTTAAAATAAAACGTTATGATAAATTAGAAAACAATAGTGCTTATAAATTGTATTTAATATGAAAGGTAAGTTATTCGAAAGTTTTGGATATAGAAACAAGGATAGTGTAGATCCTCTTTTAATGTAATTGTATTTAATATCAAAGGTAAGTTATTCAAAAATTAACTTTTTACGTTAAATTATTTTTGAGAAAATTATTTTATAAATTAGTTCTAAATATATTAATGTACAATTAAATCATCACATAGTCAAATTTTACTACAAATTTTTCTTTCTTTTTTCTCAATCCAAATAATCTCATTTTTTAATTGTCTGTCTTTTTCTTCAATTAAAAAATGCCTTAGTCCTTGGCTAAAAAAAAGTGATTTAGAAAATGAACTTTACTTGTTCTTCACCTTCAACTAAGATATTTGTTTCCGTATGTTCAGTAATCTTATATAGTTTAAAAGTCAATATTAATAATAATTATATATATTTATTTTTTAAATAGATAATACCACGTGAGACTCGCAAATTAGCCTTATGAATTGGAAGCATTTAAAATTTGGAGTGATTTAATTATAATCATATATTATGATTAGTTGATTATGGGATAAACAGTGATGAAGATAGCAACAAATGAATAATATATAATAGTAGTTTATTCACTAACATATTTGGAGAATGCTGGACGTGAAGTATGAAACGATATGTTTCTTTGTTAGTAATATTCTATGATCCTTCGTCATATCCAAACTTATATCAAACATTTTTTCCTTCCAATAACTTACATTGAATTTGAATTTGAGGCTCTCACCACAAATATATAATAAAGTTCCATATCTCATCATATCAACCGGTACATAAGTTTGGTACTACGGCTATGTGGCTGGAATATTCATCCCACCTGAGATGCTAAGTTTCATCCAAAAGAAACCAAAAAAGACATGAAAATAGAGAAGGAACAAGGTGAGAAAATGAAAAATATAGAGAAAAAAAAATCAATTTGGTTTTTTATAATTATAAACACTAGGGATGTTAAAACAGGTCAACCCAGCCCGTTTAGGCCAACTCTCATCTGACCCGTCAAAATCGGGTCGGGCTGGGTCAACTCGATATTAGAAAACAGGTTGGAAGATTAAACTTGTCCCGTTGTTGGGTGGGTTGGCGGGCTGATCTGACGTTTCTTTGTCTTCTTCATTGTTCACCTATTTTCTTTTCTAAAAATCCAATTCCTAAAAATTAGGGCAATCAAAAATCCAAATCAAAGGCCACCATGAGTTACCTTGTCGTTGTGGAGACTCCTCTCCTGATCTCGCCCTTTCTCGATCTCACGTGGTGGTGGCTCTTGCATGGTGGTAATGGCTTGCATGGTGGTTGCTCGTGCAATGGTGGTCGATCACGGCGTGTTTGTGTGTGGTGGGGGTGGTGGCTCTCGAGTGTTGGTGGTGGCGGCTTGTCAATTGTGATGGTGGTAGGGCTGCCCTCTCATCTCTACGTGGATGAAGAAGAAAAAGAACGAAGGTTTACTGCTATTGCTAAATGAACGTAGAACAAAGTTTTTGAAGCAAAAACTTAGGTTAGGTTAAGTAAAACAGATTGTGGGTTAGGGCGGGTTGATCCGCCTTGTGACTCAGCGGGCTAGCAGTTCAGGCGGGATGAGCTCAACGAGTTGACGGTAAGGGTGGCAATATGGATCTAGCCCATCGGGTCAACCCACAAACCCGCAAAAATAACGCGTGGTGGGCTAGGATAGTGAACCCATAGGCCCATAGAAGCCCGTGAAGAAAAAAAAACTTGCACTTGTGTATATGAGTTTTTTTTTTTGCATTAACGTTCTAAATTCTTGTATGACTGGAAAAGACAAGTATTTATGTAATTTTTTAATGTGCTAAAATTTTAAGAATACATCGTGTATGTCAAAGTACGAATATGAATATGATGAAAATGTTGAATGATCAATTTATCATCCAACTCTCAAAAGTCTTTGCTTACTTTTGTGAACTTCTTAAGGTTTTTTGAACATTGAAAGTTTTATCACAAGAATTTAAAAACAAAATAATTAAAAAAAGAAGAAGCGGGTGTCGCAACCGGAATCGCGACGGGAAGGCGAACCGAAAAGGAAAACGGGTTTAAAAAGAGATTTGGAGTCGCCACCATAGTTATTATGGAAAACTATGGAAAACCATAAAAATAAAACAAGTCTGCG
>Ga0214542_1011650_pt1 | contig 11908 bp, 5 predicted proteins | sample CNSS1metaG_FD_160096 | JGI IMG/M metagenome (GOLD analysis project Ga0214542, IMG submission 160096) | Root nodule microbial communities from cowpea collected in UCLA plant growth center, Los Angeles, California, USA - CNSS1 | ecosystem: Host-associated > Plants > Roots > Nodule | place: USA...
CATATTGATTAAGTAAAGGGCTAACTATTGGCATATTTTCAGCATTATTCCAATTTTATTGCTCATTCTCCATGAAGTACACATCCCTACTTATAAGAATTTTCCTTCTAGAAGGTTGACAAATTCTATAAGCCTTGGATATGAAGTTGTATCTCACAAAAATCCTAGGTTCAACTTTCTTGTCTAGCTTGTCTCTTTTAACAGTGAAACATAACCATTCAAACACTTTAAAATTTTTTAAGAAGGGTTTATAACCATACCGAGCCTTGAACAAAGTCTTCCCATCTACTTCTTTGGAGGGAGGTCTATTTAACAAAGATATTGAAGTGTTTGCAGTCTCCACCCAATATTTCTTTGATAGTCCTTTCTCATGAAGCATACATCTCACCATCGTCTAATACTTGCTTTCATTAACCTAATTTTGTTGAGGAGTGTAAGGTGTTGTTAGTTGATCCTCAATGTATGCTTACTCACAAAACATAGTGAATTGTCATGAAGTGCATTCCTTCCCATTATTAGACTGTAAAGGTTAAATCATGCAACCACTTTGCTTTCCAATCTATTGCTTAAATCTCCAAAATACACATGCAACTTCTAATTTAGACTTGAGAAAGCAAATCCAACACATTCGAGTGAAATCATGAATAAAAGTGATATAATATTTACTATAATATTTGCTCTCCTTAAGTGAAGCACTCCTTTGACATCCAACCAAATCGATGTGTATCAATTGTAGCTTCTTTGTTGCTCTCCAGGTTGTTTGTTTAAATGGTAATATTGATTGCTTTCCATATTGATAAGTCATATAACTTGGTAACTTAGAATCCAAATGAGGCAATCCATGAACCAACTCTTTTTGTTGCATATTGAACACAACTACATAATGAAAATGGGCCGACTTGTTGTGCAATAATTCTATACATTTACGGTTGTTGGATAAGCAAATTGGATCAAATGAGAAACATTTTCCTCTCACTTTGACACAAAAAATTTCTGTCATTGACATATTTAATCAAATAATGATTATTTTCAAAGATGACTTTAAATCCTTTCTCAACCAATTGACCAACACTGAACAAGTTTTGAACCTACACAACTTTGTAGTCGCACAACTTTTAATGGCTGTAGTGCCCCGTATTCAAGAACAATTATATCATCATTACTAATTCTAACTTTTGATACGTGTGATCTATCCATTTTTATAAAATGATTTTCATCATGGGTTGTGTAGTTGGTACAACCATTATCCACTCGTATTCAAGAACAATCAAACCACCATTACCAATTCTAACTTTTGATATATGTGATTTATCCATTTCTATAAAATGCTTTTCATTATGGGTTGTGTGGTTCGTACAACCATTATCCACTAATCAACATTGACTCAAGTTGCTGCTTAAGAAACATGTTGCTACAAACAAATGCTCATTTTCTTGTTGATCTTCAACTTGGGCCTTATTCTTTTATTAAAGATTTCCTTTTCTATAAATTCTCACATGATGTCCTAACTTGTTGCACTTCTCATGCTTAACATCATGCTTTCTCCAAGACTTGAAAGAATGATGACCCATTTGGCACAATGCTTGTGAAAAGGAAATCCTTTGTTTTTGTCTCCATTATTGTTATTGGCCACATCTTGTGTACTGAAGTTCTTCTTCTTGTATTCCTTCCACTTGTTTTTCTTTTCTTGGTTAAGTTGAATTTTATATTACAATACTCTTTCCACAAAACCTTCGACTCTTATCTTTCTTCTTTGTTCTTGTGTTTGCAAAGCATTTACTGGTTTTTCTAAGGTAAGTTTTGACAAATCCTTTATATTCTCCAAGGAAATAGTAGCAGTCGAATTTTTTTACGGACAATCATAGATATAATAATGTCACCATAAAGCATAAGCGGTGTCAGTGTTTTGTATAATGTTTCAGAATCCATTTTTTTATGAATTAAAGCACGATGTTTCAACCTTTTTGTGGTGGGCTACACTTTATTCTCTCACAATTCCTTTAGAGAACAAGGCACATGATACCAATTTGTTGGTAAAAGAATGTAACTCACAAGGAGAATAATAATTTATTTATTCAACAATAACATGTCTATAAATACAGACCTTGTAACAGAAGAAAAAATAGCCACAGGAAAAGAAATAACATTAAACAATTGTTCATGCACATGTTCAACAAAGATACATGAAAAAAATGAATGTATCTTAGTTGTATCGGGCAACTGCAACTTGTAGAGTAGTGCTCTAACTCTTTCCAGCACTTTAAATATCCATAATAATGTGCATCTAACAAAGGATTTATAAAAGCTTCCACACTTAATTATGCATGCAATCTAAGCTTTAGAAACACAAAATCTCCTACGTGAATTTATGCTCTGTCTTCTTTTTATTTGCTTGATATATCATTCTATTTTGTGTCTGCTGCAATTAATACTTCAATTGTCTAAGAACTTCACCTTAATCTAATAACTCCCTCTTTATCGCCTCCACATCCACTTCTTTGTGTAGGAAGCAAATGATAATTGTGGGTGTTATACCATAAAAACCTTCAAAAGATGTTGGCCCTAGGAAGCATGGAAATTGGTGGTTTACCAATATTTAGCCCACGACAGCCATTACACCCATTATTTTGGCTGATTTGTTACTGAACAATGTGGAAAGATCTTCCAAACAATAATTAACAACTTTGGTTTGACCATCTATTTTTGGATGATAGGTGATACTTGTAAGGACCATGAGAACGAAATCATCTAGGAGCGGACTAGACGAGGTGGAGCCATCTAGTGGAGGACTAGACAAGGTGGAGTTGTCTAGCAGAGGACTGGACAAGGCCAAGTTGTGAGGTAAGCAAATGTGTCAAGAAGGGTGTTGGTAGAATGTTAGACGAAAGGTGTTAATTGCACTAGTTAGACGATGTGTGTGTTTTGCAGAGTAGACAACTAAGTGTAAAATGCACACATTAGATGACTATTGTAGCTACATTAAGTAGAAGAGTGTGGTTGGTGAGCATTAAACGTTGTTTGTGCTAGACACTTTGGGGATGTGCTGTGTTTAACAACTACATGTTAGTCACATGGCGATGGTATCTCACTAACATGTGAGAACAATAATAGAGTAGTAAGTCAAGGACAAGGGGACAAGTGTTTTTAAGAGGGTTAAAAGACCTTATAAGTGTAATTTTATGATTGGATGATTTGAGAAAAAACACGCTTTAAGTTACAAAATCCCATCACAAAAGTACCTCATTAAGGAAATTATACTTTTTTAGAAAATCATTTCTTTCTTATTTTTCTCTCTCTTCTCTCTAGAGCTCGTGGTGGTTGCTCATTTCTAGATCAAATAGTGGTTTGGTGTTTGTGGAGAGAAGAACTTTCAGCTTAACTAATTAGAAGTGGAATCGGGGTAAGTCAACTTTGACTTCTTAATGTTTGTTATGAGGATATGTCTGCATGAGGGTGGTTTATGCTTGCATTTGTTGTTCTTAAGATTGATACGAGTCTCTAGGTGTTTGAGACTCAGTAGGTGTAGTCAGATTCTTAATATAAGATGTTTTCTTGTGTAGAGTAAAATTGGTAGGTGATGTACTTGCTTGTTGGTGTTGTCTTTGGTGAATTTGAAGCCTTTTGAGGTACGGAAAGCTAATTGTGATTTACTTGAATGAATGTTCTGATGTATGTATGATTAGATGATGTGAGGAGATGATGCTTTGAACATGTATATGTATCTACTATATATATTAGTGTTGTATTGATAGAGCAACCATCACAAAAGTACCTCATTAAGGAAATTATACTTTTTTAGAAAATCATTTCTTTCTTATTTTTCTCTCTCTTCTCTCTAGAGCTCGTGGTGGTTGCTCATTTCTAGATCAAATAGTGGTTTGGTGTTTGTGGAGAGAAGAACTTTCAGCTTAACTAATTAGAAGTGGAATCGGGGTAAGTCAACTTTGACTTCTTAATGTTTGTTATGAGGATATGTCTGCATGAGGGTGGTTTATGCTTGCATTTGTTGTTCTTAAGATTGATACGAGTCTCTAGGTGTTTGAGACTCAGTAGGTGTAGTCAGATTCTTAATATAAGATGTTTTCTTGTGTAGAGTAAAATTGGTAGGTGATGTACTTGCTTGTTGGTGTTGTCTTTGGTGAATTTGAAGCCTTTTGAGGTACGGAAAGCTAATTGTGATTTACTTGAATGAATGTTGTGATGTATGTATGATTAGATGATGTGAGGAGATGATGCTTTGAACATGTATATGTATCTACTATATATATTAGTGTTGTATTGATAGAGGTCGTACCCCACCAAATTAAAACACTTAAAATGCAGTATATGAAAGTGAACCAAGTCGTTTCCCAACGACCAATATTTTCATTCAAAGCTTCAATTTTCAGATGAACACAACAATAACACAGGGGGGTTTGACAGACAGATTCAGAATGCTAATCAACAGATTAAATTGAATGCGACAGTGATTAAAATCGTATTGACATCCTTGATTCAAAAACAATTTCACTTATCATATGCCACCAAATTAACACCAAATATGCCTTATCTCAATCCACTAGATAATAATTCACTAAGCGAAAATTACAATCCAGCTTCATTATGCAATTAAGCAATGCACACATCCTTAAATTCGTGACAGCCAAGCTACATACATTAAGCATGAACGTATCTTAACCCAAACGTATGCAATTACTCTGTAAATTAAGCATTAACAGATTCACCACATGCATTCCATGAATTCATAATAAAGACATGACAGATTTCACAAAACAAGCACAACTTCAAAGCTTCATTGCATTTTTCATCAAGGAGTCAATACACGAATTTAGCTAGACATGGAAATGAGTAATTAAACACTTCAATTCTAGAATCACAAAAAAAATAGAACCACAAACCCTAACTTTTAAATTCTGAAAACGCAAATCAAGAACAAAAGAGAGATTTCAAAGCTTCAATTGAATGCAAAAATGGTGCTATGATATATAAATCCAAAAACCCCATCAATGGGTGTTGTTCCAAGTCAACAAAATCCACAAAATGAGCTGCCCAATGTAGAAAACGAAATCAAAAAGCAAAACCCTCAATGGGTGCTGTCAAATGTGCATAAAAACGGTAAAAATGAGGCAAAAACGTGAAAAACTGCAAGGTGCACTTCCATGGAAGCTTGGAGAGCGAAAATGGAGGTTGGAGAAAGGTAGAAGATGAAGTATGCGGCTGGTGCATGGAAAAGAAACCCTATTCTTGTGGTCACCTCAAGTCTGCCAGCATTATTTACAAAATTGCCATTATGAGCTGCAAAATTACAAAAATGTCACTCCTAGGCCTCTAATGTTGGCTCATTCACTTAAATCACGTGGAAATGATGTGGAAATGATGTGGCGACTCTCTTCAACTGAATATTGATGTCCAAGCTCCAAAATTCTTCACCCAAATACCTAAAAATAATTAAAAATGAAAATTAGGCCAAATAATGTGAAATTAGTCCAAATTCGGAACAGTGACCCAATAAAGCCCAACAGATGAAAAACACTATAAAGATGAACAATTAAGCACTGAACAACTGTCAAATGGGTACACAAAGGCTAGTGAAATGGAATAAAATAATGACTCATCATGTATACATGTTGAGTTGTGGTTACATGCCATGTTTTGGATGCATGATGTTTATTGTTGACCTGAGATAACAATGATGGCTTTGGATGGTTTTGGTTAAAGCTTGCTATGGTAGGGGTTTTGAGGAATGCCAAAGTTTTGAGTTCTAACTACAACAGTGGATAATCCTAGGGTAGTTGAGAGTTGCTAGAGAGGATTAGACGAGTTCAAAATGGAAGAATGTAAGTGTAGAGTTTGGAGTTATTTGACTAACAGTTGGTTTAGTAAATAACGCCAAACTGGATACTCAATGCTAGAAAAGTAACCATTAGATGATTGTGGGTTTGATGAAGTGCCTATTAGACGAGGTACCCATTAGATGACCATTTGGGCTAGGGTAGACACTTGGTAGGTGGAAAACCTATTAAAAGACTAGGGCACCGAGTCTAATGAGTTCAGGATTTTGGTAAAAGTATTAAACAATGCCTTGCATAGTGAGTTCCTCGCTAGGAAAGCCTAACGAGGTGTTTTCTTGGGGTGTAATTCACCTTGTGGAGGATTCGTTTGTAAAAAGGAAAGTGTTTGGTGGAAGAACTCATAGGTAGGGGTGATCATGGATTGGATTTTTAATGATCCAATCCATATCCATTTTGGATCAAAATAACTGGATTAGATTTTCGATCCAAATCCATTTTTTCAGAAAACGTAAATTGGATTTTTTTAAATCCAGATCCAAGTATTTGGATCAAGTTTAAATCCAGATCCAAATATTTGGATCAAGTTCAAAATCCAAAATCCATTTTTCATAAAATAAATTTAACTTAAATTTTCTAAAATTTGCGTTCATAGGATCGACATCATAGAATTTGACATATTTTTTGTGGGGGCCAACGAGGCCAAATTTCATCATGAGATGGACTTGGCTGAATTTCAGTCGAGGCCAATCGAATTTTGGTCGAGCTCGACTTGGTCGAATTTAGCCAAAATTTGACTGGGGTCGACTCGGCCAAATTCGAACGAATTTCGGTCGGGGACGACGTGACCAAATTTGGCCCAAGGTCGACTTGGCCAAATATGGCCACATTTGGGCCAGGGCCTGATCAGTCAAATTTTAGTCAGGGTTGATTCCACTAAATTCGTCGATCGAGACCGACTCGACTGAATATGACCAATTTTCAATCACAGCCGACTCAGTTGAATATAGTCAAATTTCGTTCAGGACTTACTCGATCGAATACAGTTAAATTTGGACTAGGGTCAACTCTACCAAATTTTGGTCATGACCAACTCCACTGAATTTGGCCAAATTTAGGTCAAGACCGACTCGCCTGAATATGACCAAATTTCGGTCGCGATCGACTGTGCCGAATACGACCAAATTCAAGCCAGGACCAACTCGGTCAAATTTTGGTCAAGGCCAACACAACTGAATTTTGACCACAGCCCGCTCGACTGAATTCGGCCGAATTTCGGTCATGGCCGACTCAGTTGAATACGGCCAAATTTCGATCGTGACCGACTCATTTGAATACGGCCAAATTTCATCATAGACCGTCCCAGCCGAATACGACCAAATTTGGGCTAGGACCGACTCTGCCAAATCTCAATCTGGGCCAATTCGATTGAATTCAACCAAATTTTGACTGGAGCCAACTAAGCTGAATATAGCCAAATTTTGGTCGCGGTTGTCTTGGTCGAATACGGTCAAATTTTGTCTAGGTCAACTCAGCCCAATGCAGTCAAATTTGGGTAGGGGTGAACTCAACCGAATCCTTCCAAATTTTGTCCAGGACCAACTAGACCAAATTTCGATCAGGACCGACTTGACTGAATTCGGTCGAATTCGGCCAAATTTCGTATAGGGTCACGCCAACTCAATCAAATATGACTAAATTTGGGCTAGTCCGTCTCAACTTTTAGCCTAACCTAACCAAAAAATAAAAATTAAAAATTTGAATTGGATATTTTGGATTATCCATTTTGAAAATCTAGATTTAGAGAATGGATATCCAATCCATAAAATATATATAATGTAGATCAGATTGATATCCAGATCCAATAAAATGGATTTTAAATGGATTGGATTTTTAATAAAATGGATATTAAATGGATTGAATCAGAGAAAAAGTGGATAGGATCATGAAAATTGGATTTTTGGCCCACCCTTACTCATAGGCTTAGTGAGGGAAAAGGCCACTAGACAATTGATGTTAGTTATTAAACGACTACTTGGTAGAGGCTATTTTGAACTCGGTCTAATGAGGGATAGGAGGTGTAACCTTTCTCGCTTTATACCTTGCTTTGAAAGATGAGGTCAAAGGGAATGTAAAGTGAAAGGTTGTGTAGAGCCATGGTGGAAGGCCAAAATCCATAGAGGATATAGAGCTACATATACATGTGTGTGTGTGTGTTTGTAGACTGAGAGGCGGGTAATGCTTGGTCTACGCCAAAAACTACTAGATTTCTTGGGCAGATGGCTCAAGGGAACCTAAGGAAGGGTGTACTCACATATATGTAATGTTTATATGATCGAGCGGTAGGGTAGAACCTAGATTGTTGGCCAAATCTTCTTTGGTGTAAATTCATGGTTGTTGCATGTTGTTGCTAAATGTCAAAGGTAGTGTGTCCTATGTGGGGATGACTATAAGTGTAGTGGTGAAAGGAACAATTGAATAGGAGTTTATAAGAGGATTATACTGACTCTAATAACTGCTTAATATCACATAAGGAAAGGTGGTTTTGTGATGAGAGTCAAATGAGATTCATGTGGATTGGATGGTCACATGGAATTTACCTTGTCTTAAGAGGAATTGGGTTGTGACTCTCCCAATTTTGGTTTGATAGAAACATGGGTATGATTGTTACTCCCTGAATATGTTGTGTGTTATCTCTAGCAGGTGCATGGTCCTTGGTGCTTAATTCATTTATTCTTAACCTTTCGGAAGTTGTCTCATATGCATGTAGTAGACATATGGTATGACTAGATGTTTAATGTATATGATGGTGATATACATGATGTTGGTGTAATTACATGTTTTCGTTATGTGTTGTTATGAATTCTATTGTGATATGTTTTTTTTTCTTTTAAAGTTAACTTATCCTTCTGTTTTTGGTTTATGGTTTCCACCTGTAATCACTGTGTTGGTTCACACGAGTATATGATGCATCAGGTTCTGATGACATCAAATAGTAGTAAATGCAGAAGATCCTTAGTATAAAAGTTTTTATATTCACATGTAATTTTTTTTTCATTCCCTATAATATGTTTTCAAGTTGTATACTACATTGTAAACCTTTTTATATTTGGAAAGTAATGAGAATGTGTAGTTACATGTGTATATGGAAAAAAATTATATGCATTATCTTTAAAATATAATTGGTTAGACGATGCACTTTATTTCATTAGCTAGAAGTGTCTAATGATTATCTATTGAATATATAACTTTGTTGTACCATGTTTAATTAGATGACTAGTTTGTATGCATGATAACTGTAAGGTGACACTTTGTTACGGGGTGTTACAATACTTATCTTAAAGGTTATTCCTTAAAGTTTAAACAATTATCTCCGAAATGTCTTCATAAAGATTGGATCTCAAATAGTGAAAGCTAAGAATGAGGCATTACATATTTTTGGTATTATCCCTACTCTTTGAAACCATTTAACAGCTTGGCATACATCCCCCTCCATTTCTTGGTCTTCTATTTCCTTTATCAACCCTCTATTATCTTCTTCAATTATTGTTGGAAACTCTCAACAAAGGTTAAATTACTCGCAAGAGGGATCCAATTACAAAAACACCTTATATGACTTGTGTTCATCATTTGAGGAAAGTGTAGAACACTTGTTCTTTTCATGCATAGTAACTCAAAAGGCGTGGAACATGTGTCATAGATGGTTGGGAATAAGTTCAGTGCATCACAATCAAGCTAGGGCAAACTTTTTGCATTTTCACCTTAATAACAAGCAAAATACAATTTGGAGAGGCATGTAGCTAGCAATAATTAGGGAAGTTTGGAAACATAGGAATTTGGTAATCTTGAAACAGAGGAAGGTAGACCCAGAAGAAATTTTTTGTCTAGCTTAAGTCACGGCATGGTCTTGGATGAGACGTAAAATTCCTTTTGTCAACTTCTCTTATAGTGATTGATATTTTTGCCATGCTTTGTGCTTAAAATCTTTGTGAACTAGTAACTTTGTTTGTCTCAAGTGTTTAGGTGGCTACGTTATGCTTTGGATATACAACAGACGGAGCATGGCTACATGGGTAGTGTGAAAATTACAGGTTGGAACTCTTAAATGTATTAAGAGGAATCAAAGATGTGATGATGATCTTTGAATGTATTGGACTCATTTATTCATTTATAATATAACTTTGTCATCTTTGTACTTTGGAGATGTATATGGTTATGTTTTGTATTTAGGGTGGACAATAGATTGAAATTTCTTGAGTGGTTATCTTTGTACTCATTTATTCACATTAAATTTTCTTCTCTGTGCACTTCTTCTATTTTCTTTTGAACTTCATCCCACTCTGGATAATGTATTAATTGCTAGAAGTTACAATCACTATGTCTATACAAGAAAGCATATGCTCCGTTATTTTCCAGATTTGGCTTATATTCAATATCAAATTATTAACCTAATTACTTCGCAACCCAATTATTTTGAACAATTATTTCAAACTTTTCTAACTAGTCCTTATTGTGAACTTTTGTGCCACCAAATATGGTCTTTGATGTTGCATAGCTAAAACCACTACTAATAATTCCTTATCATAGGTTGACTTGGAAAACTACTCTCTAAATTTTGCTAAAATAAGCAATTGACTTACCATATCTTCAACATCATTTATGAATATTAATGGACTTAAATTTATTAATCAAATCCCATAACAATAATGAAATATTGTTAATAAAGGGAGAAAGAATATTATAACTCTGAACATATAAACAAAGAAATTTGACATTATAGTAATATAATAATTTGATTGATTAATTAAATAAAATTATCATTTGATAATTATTTATAGTTATATAATCATATAATTAGATGATTTTTTTTATCAGCATATAAATAGATGATTTATGAGTTAAAATAAAGTTATCATTTAAATTAGAGTTGGTAATTGTTAGGTTTTTAAGGAGGGGGTATCACTGGGGAGATACAACACCAATGAGACCTGAGCCCAACCACATAAGGCATTGACACCACTCTCAACCCAAAATCTTAAAGCAATGGGTTTATGGGTCTTTATTCTTATATAGTGCTCCACTTTCTCATTTCTAGCCAATGTGGGACTTAGAATCACACTTGGATTCCTAACAATCTCCCCCTCAAGAGTGAGTCCCTTCAACCACATTGGTACACTCCCCCTCCTTAATCCTAACAAGTGGTATCAGAGAATGCAGCGGATATAATTTCCCCTAACTTGCAAGAATCTATGAGGAGCAATAATCAAAGAGCAGCAATAATAAATCACCAAAAGCACAAATAAAGGCACCAAGATTTTTAACGTGGAAAACTCCTCAAATCAAGGGTAAAAACTACGAGACGTCCAGACCAAAGAAATAGCTTCACTATAATCAAGAAGAGTACAAAAGAGTCTCAATCAATAGCACAAATTAGTGTCAACACCCAACCAAATAACAAAGCAACAAAGCTTTCAAAATAGAGAAGAACAAGAGAGGAAAACCTCTAAAAATCACTGCTGCAGTGCGAAATTAATATCTCCCAACTCAGACCTCGTATCAACGATCCAACCGGTCAGAATGAAGAGCAATGAGTCCCGAACCTTCTGTAAAACTTTCAGCGCGATACAACGGTGAACGAATCCGCAGTGCCGAATTTACGGCGACAGCTCTATGAAAAACGTGAACAGAATTTTCCCTCTACCTCTCCCTCTATGTGTTAGGGCTTTCGGTGTGTTCTGACTCTATTGTTCTGCCTCTCTCTTTATTTTATAGCCCCCTCTCCACTAGGTTAAGTGAGACATGGGCTTCTCAAATTTTGGGCCTTTTCTCCACATAGGAAGGGAGTCCAATACCCAACAAATCTCCCCCTCACAACTATGTGGAGATAACCGCCAAACCGGCGATCTCACAACAAACTTCAAGCTTCCCTCTTGGCAATTCTTTAGTCATCATATCAGCACCATTATCATCTGTATGAACCTTTTCCAACTCCAACAACTTAGCATCCAAAGCATCATGTATCCAATGATACCTCACATCAATATGTTTGGATCTAGAATGAAAAGTTGGATTCTTACCAAGATGGATAGCACTTTGGCTATCAACGAACAATGAATAGT
>Ga0214542_1011653_pt1 | contig 11906 bp, 6 predicted proteins | sample CNSS1metaG_FD_160096 | JGI IMG/M metagenome (GOLD analysis project Ga0214542, IMG submission 160096) | Root nodule microbial communities from cowpea collected in UCLA plant growth center, Los Angeles, California, USA - CNSS1 | ecosystem: Host-associated > Plants > Roots > Nodule | place: USA...
CTCCCACATTATTCTTTTTTCATTAAAAGCACACGGGGAATAAACATTTACAATGGTTATAGGTTGTCTTTTAACTCCCCACTTCCCTTCTAGTATTACGAAGCCTTTACTACTTCTTGATTTTGAGAGACAAAAACTATATTTATTCCATATACATAATATGCCTCCAGCACCATTCTCTGACCCATGATGAGTCCATTCTATATTATTGTCGCCCCATATTGCATAACATTTCTCATCTGTTATATTTATTTGTTTTGTCTCTTGAATACATGCCATATCTATTTCCTCCTTCATAATTATGTCTCTTAAATATCTACCTTTTTCAGGTCCTCCTATCCCTCTAATGTTGAAACTGATGATCCTCATTTATTTTTATCTTTGTTCCCTTCCTCACATTTCTGTCTATTACTTATATCCCTTTCTTCCATTTCTGTTATTCTTTTTATTATATTTGCATCCTCCCCCGTGTATGTAAATCCTAGGTCTTTCCCTATGTTCCATAATCGGAGGGCTTCTAATGAATTATTTCTAATCCAAAATAGCCTATTACAATTATTTATGTCAATATCAGAGACAGAATTACAAGGGGAATGAATAGCTAATCTCAATTGGCTTGTTTGTTGAGGGTCACTTGGCAAGCATAATGCGTTAACATTCTGATAATTATCTTTTCTCCCATGACTTGTTTCACCAACCATTAGATTTTGCCGCTACAACATGATCTCTGGATTGATTTGCATCTTCTTTATAAGTTTCATCTTATTGTGTTTGCCATCTTCATCTTGGGTTTGGTTTGCATCACTATCGCGAGAACCACCAATTTTCCCATATTCTTCCCAGTTTTCAGTATCGTCGTGTTCTACCCCTGTCAACTCTGGTTCTGTTTGCCCTTTTTGCAAAGACGAATACTCTTCTATGCTTTTTTCATTCTCATGGTTTAGATTCATCTCTCTCACACCACACAGAGAGTTGTCTCTCAAGATATTCGGGCTCATGAAAACTTGCATATAGGGGTTAAAATCTAAATAGGCTTTAATGGTCAGGTCCATTTGGTTATTCTGCTGATATATGGGCTTAAGTTGAGTCGACTCTTGAGCCCAATTTTGATATAGCTGTTGTGAGTCACTTACAACAGATTTGGTCCTTGATCTGCGTTGATCATTGTTCAGTCCATTTTCCCCCATCGTTTGATGCTCTGCATTTCCTGCTAGCCAACTTTCCATTGTAGTGTATCTCTGTGTGTCCTTACTATTATCACTTTTTTCCTGCTGAAAACATACTTCTTCTAGAGTGCATATGTGACACGCTGATTGATTGAAAGTTTTTGAGCCACGTGCCTATCCCTCGGGGTTTGGTGCAGTAGGTATGGCTTTCGGTGAGCCCACCGTTTGAAACTCATATTTTCCGTCCAGGACCTCGATATCGTTGATGCTTGCACATTCTGAATCAGATGGGTGTTGAAAGCCATTTCCTACTAAGGAGTTCGAGGAGGAATCCTCTCTTGTCTTCTTATCCTAACTTTCGCAACAACATCTAGGTAACACCATAAAGGACGACTCTTCTTCAATGGATATCGAACACAATATACCATTAAGATTCATCTTCTTTCTTAGTTTTGGCTCTGCTCCGATGGGCATGCGTATGCATAATCTCGCGTACTCGAGTTCATCCCAATTTTTGGTTGCGCTATCAATCGATATTAATGTGCCAATCGTTCCAACGATCTTCCCAAAGCACTCCTTCCCCTACAAGGATAAAGGAATCCCCCTACATCTAACCCATGCTCGTTTATGCCCTATGATCGTGTTTCTAGTCCATGTAGAAATTGTTTCAAAGATTGTTAACAACCACTCTTTATTTTCCTCAATAGCCTTCGCTATATTAGCGTTCCCTTTAGCAGTAAGGAGCATTGTATCGTCACTCATATACCTCAAACGTATGAAGTCTAGACCATTTAGGATGAAGCTTTCTCGGATAAGCTCAATATTACTCATGTTCTACACCCTTCCAATATAGCTGTGATGGAGCCATTCCTTCTCTTCTTTCACTTGTATCTGCACAACAGCCAGTATGCCTGTGTTATTATAATTTGTCGCTTCTCCCTTCACTATTTGGGCATATGTTTGTGTACTTTTCCTCTTCCAGACTTTCTTATAGGTTGGGGATATATTATTCTTGAAACCATCATTTTCACTCCTTTGTCCACCTTCTTTTCTAGATGCATCAACGTATCTGCGATATTTTGGCTTGTTAACGTGGATCTTCATGTTGCCTATCTGAATATTATCTAGTTGTTTTTCAAGAGCTTGTGGGTTAGATATTCCACGGTACCTTACAAACCCAAACCTCTAGCCTCTTTGATTAAGTCTCCTGGATATAAATAGGTCTTGTACCTTTCCCCATCTCTGAAAGATTCTCCACATTTCATATTGTCCATAGTTGGAAGGGAAATGTGTGAAGAAGAAAGAAGTTAGATCCATCAGCTCCTGTGTGTGTTCTTGTTCCACGAGATGTGTAAATGATGATTGTTCTCATAAAACTTGTGAAACCTAATTAAGACTGTGTTGGATATTGGCTTTGTCTGTAGGAACAACCAACAATGACATGGGTTTTGAGCATGGTTTGGTTGGTTTGGGTATTTAATGGGTAGTAAGTGGGGTGTTGAAACTTTGTTATGTGTGTGTTGGCCATGAAGGATGGAGATGGTGCAAGGTAGTGATTCTGGATATGGTTATCAGTGAAGAAGATGAAGGATGGAATGACTTATTTGGATGTGTTCAGTTGCCAGAAAAATGAAGTATGAAGATGGCAGGGATAGATGGAGGGAATTCGTGGCTGTGGAGGTTCAGTTGGGAAGTGAGTGTGGTGGGTTAGAAGATAAAGAACTTGTCATGTTATGATAGGCAAAACTACTGTTAAAGCACATTTTGTTTCCCAGCATTTGAACAACAACATGCATTTGACATATTTGGACTAGGTTTCAAATGAATGATGCAGCAAATCTCACACACAGCCCCAACATGTTATTCAAGCATAGGAGACAAAATACAGCACAGTTTCATCATGCTCACCCAAGTATTCATGTGTAGAAGCTTACCTCTTGGTGGCTTGTGCAAGTGTTTTGTGGGCTCTCCACTCCTTCACTCGCTCCTCTTTTTGCAAAATCTTACCCCCTTCTCCACCACGTCTCACCCCCTTTGTTTTTGAAAGCCAAGAAAACAAGTAGCCACCACTATTGTGACTGCCATGCTTCGATTGTCATGAGTGTAGTAGTGTCTACCATGCTACGCTGCCATGCTACAATCTCCCATATTTCCTTTTCTATGCCAAAACTTAAAAACGGGGCAAAGTATGAAGATGGCCATTTTTCTTTGCATGAAGGAGGAAAGGGTGGCAAGCTAAGTCAATTGACTTTCATTTTTTTCATTTTTTATTTTATTTATTTATTTTTATACATTTTTATTTATTTTTTAAGAGAATAAAATAAAATAAGATAAAATAAAAATAAGATAAGATAAGATAAAGTATAAATAAGAATAACATAAAATAAAATAAAATTTAATAAAAAAAGACAAGATAAAATAAAATAAAAATAAAACAAGATAAAATTAAAGTTAAAATAAAATAAAAGTAAAAATAGGAATATATATTTACATCCATATCAATGTTTCACTTTTTTTGTAAATTTTTCTTCTTTTTTTTAAAAAAAAAAATAAGATTTTTATTTCTTAACCTGGACGAAATTAGGTATTGACACTAAGAAAAGGTGCATCAGAAAAAGGAGAAGTATATCCCGTTTTAGTGAGTTGAAAGGTAATGGACATGGCGCCTAAGCTCCATGCGTTCCGCAACAGTGAATAAGGCATTTATGCTCTGCAACAATGGAAGAAGGGAACCTGCATAGAAGAAGAGAACCAACACGTTATGTAATTGTTAGAGACAAAATGCAACAATGAAGACATTGTCGTTGCACCACATGAAGAAGACGCTTCAATAGTGTGCGATTATGTATTTAACCCTAACATGACTTATTGCCTCGATTGATTTAAAATAGAGGCATAAACATGTATATGCCTTAGTTAAGTAGCATTGGTACATATTCCTCTTGAAATATAACCACATATGCCTCGGTTAAAATTGGACCGAGGCCTGAAAGACTATCTACCTTGGCTAGGTGTCCACCTGAGATATAAACCTTTGCATTTAATTTTAAAAATTGAAAACAACAGGAAAGCATAAAAATTTTGGGGCATATATGCCTCGGTTGTCTTTAAAACCGAGGCATAAACATGTATATGCTTCGGTTGTCTATAGAAATGATGCATAAAATTTCTTAAATATTACAAAATGCCACCACATCTTCATACGCATCGTTTGCACTAGAACTGAGGCATATAGGATACTGTAAAAATTCCAAACTGCACTATGTATATGCTTTTTCTCATACTTCTCTAACAACTTCTCTTTTTAAGACATCTATACCTACTTATTACTCACAAGCTGTTGAAGATATATGTTAAGTAAAGGCAATGAATAATAAACTTAATGCTCTACAAGAGAACTTCACATGGAATATTGCTTCTTGGACTCCTGATATCAAACCATAAGGTTGCAAATGGGTGTGTTATGTGAAACTAAATTTTGGTGGTTCATTTTATCATTACAAGGAAATACTAGTTGCCATAGGAAACAAACATGAATATGACATTGATTATGATGAGAAATTTGCACCTTGTTGCCAAAATGACAACTGTCAGAACTATCCTTTCTAAAACCACCTCTAACGGTTGGTCCTTTCATCAAATGGATGTGAAGAATGCATTTCTTCATAATGAGTTGACTAAAGATATTTACATGCTTCCTCCTCAAGACCTCATCTCTTCATCATCAAAGTGTACGATACTCATTCATATCATCAAGTACAATAAACACCTTTTTCCCATAAAGTCTTTCCCGAATCATTCTTCTTCCCATATCAGCGCTACATATCTCCACCTTTGTTTGTAGGACATATGAAAGTTGTTCATGTAAATTAACATACCCTTTCATTTGACCAAGTTGTGAAATATTTTTAATGATAACTTTGTCAAGGGTTATTTTACCAAATTCGAATAACCCAACAATTTAAATGGTCAGATTAGATTTTAAAATTTTAAATACCCATTATGCTAGATTGGGTAGGTTGGATCCAACTTGTCTATTGCTCACCCCTAATAATAATAATTAATCATTATTTTATATCATACATTTTGTTATTATATGTGTTTAATTTTTTTAATACATGTATTTAAATAAAACATGTCTATTCATTCATTTCCATCAACCTTTTCTCTTTTCTCTCTCTATATAATCATAAAAATTACCAATGATTTAAAAATACACTACTAAAAAATTTATATTTCCTGCTAATTTTGTTTTGAACTTTATTTTATAAGAAATACTTATAAATTTTATTATGAAAAAAAATTTGCAGAAAATTGCTACCAATTTTTTTGCAAAATATTTTGTATAAAGCACTTTTCGCAACAAATTTTATAGGAAATACTTGTGAATTTTATAATTTTGTAAGAAATAATTACCCACGAAGTAATTACCTGCTAATTAAAATTCTTAGAAAAAATAGTAGAAAAAAATATTTTCTTGCAATTTTTTTTAACAAATTTACAAGAAAATTCTCATGTAATATGAGAACATTTAGTAGTGATAATATAATTAATATTATATGTCATTACTAATTTGTACACATTGCATAAATTTTTTATTAATTATATTCTTATTAAAAGAAACATAATTTTATGATATAAAATTTTATATCAATAAATATTTATTTGTGATATATATAGGGACTAAATTGAACAAAAATAATAAATATAGGGACAAAATTAAATATATAAAATTAACTTTTGACATGTGGCCGTTACTGGGTTGAAACGTGGACATTTAAAAAAATAAAAAAATTCAAAAATTCAAAAAATTCAAAAAAATCACGAAGTGACACGTGGAAGTCATTGTTCATGGTAGTTAATGATTTAAACGGTGTTAGCAAAAAGAGACTCAATTGAACAAAATTGACGAAAATTGAAACATATTTGAACACAAAACCAAAATTAGGACTTATTTAACAAAACTTGAAGGAAATTGGAATCAAAAAAGTATTTTAACCTATCTATCTATATATATATATATATATATATATATATATATATATATATATATTTTATCTCTTTTTTTTAAATTTTATATATATAAAAAAATAATAAAAATAAAATATATATAATAAAAAAATTTATATTTATTACTAGTGTAATAGTATGATGACAAAAATATTCTTAATTATATGAAAGACAGATTATACATTCAAATCTAAATAAAGAAAAATTTAATAATTGTCTCACTTATATAGAGACTTATATGTGTGAATCCACTAAATATTTGAAATAAATTTGTAACAGCTATTATTGACAAAAATAATATAAAGTATAGCAAATGAAGAGTTTGTCAGTAATAATGAATAACTATTAATTTATAAGTGTTTAATAAATTTTTTGTCAATAAAGAGTTTGTCACTAATAATGAATAACTATTAAAAAAACAATTTTATTATGTAATTGTGTTTAATAATTATTTATAATTAACTTTTATTTTTTTAATATAACTATTGTGACACTGTTTTAATTTGTCAGTATTATAATAAATTAAAAATTAGTCACAAATGATATATAAACAAAATTTATATTTATCACTAACTTTTTGTTACTAAGGTTTATATTTATAGTATAATATTAATATTCACTTTTGTTTGAGTAATTAAAGTTTATTTTTTTTAAAAATAACTAAGTAAAATAACATTAATTTTTTAAAAAATGTAGAAATTATCGAAAAGTATTTTTTTTAAAAAATTAACTAAGTAAAATAGCAAGGACGTAGAAGGAGTTGAAAAGGATAAAAAAGAAAAGAAAAAGAAAAGGATGAGCGGCAAAAATGAAAGCTAAGAAAAACATATAGCGACAAAAAAAGTGGAAAAAGGAGGAACGAGGGGAAAACTTAGTTGAAGATGAAGAAGACATGATAACATAAAGATGAAAATAATAACATTGTGTTTGGACAAGAGATTTTAACAATTTTGAGAAATTGAAATACTTAGTAATTGAATTACTTATAATTGAATTCTCTTAATTTCTTAAATACTGAGTTTGGATGAAGTGATTAAAATATCTTACATTTTAATTTTCTTGTTTAGATAAAGCAATTTAATTTCTATTTTATGGAGAACTAAACTCCATATTTGAGTCTAACTTATAACTTAGTTCAACCTAGGTCGATTCGACTTCAACACAACTTAACTTGGCTCGACCTACGACATAGGTGTCAACATCCAATTTCGTCCAAGTGAATAAATATATTTTCAATAAAAAGAAATGTGAAACAAAATTTTCTTCAAAGATTTTCAAACTTTAATTTTAGAAAAAAAAAACCGAAACAAATAGAGATGAAAAAAAGAAAAGAAAGGAAAAAACAAGGAAGACCCCAATTTGTTATTAATTATCACACTCCTTTTCAGAAGCCCAACAACTCAACTTATCTTCTACCTTTGCTTTGTTCTGATAGAGAAATTAGTGATATGATTCTAATAACTAAAAGCAATATCTCTTCATATAATTAGAATCAATATTACTAATTAGAATTGATTTTTGTGCTTTGATTTGTTAATGGTTAGAATCAATATTTCCGATCTTGATTGATATTGTGCTCTGATTTGCTATGATTTGATTTTCATAATGTGTTGTTATCATGACCAATTTCTTCCTTATATTGTTCATTACAATTAAGGGGTAGGATTGCAATTTGTTAATATAAATAGACAGTCTGTTCCATGGGAAGGGACCAAAAAATATTCTCTACACTTCTCTAATTCTTTCCCATCACCACTTCCACATATACACCTCCTTTTTTTTATCTTTCTTTCAAAAAAAAAAACATATTGAAGGAGGTAAAAAAAAATGATGTTTTGTACTCTTCCTCTCTTATTCTCATACCACCCACACACCTCTTTTATTATCTCTCCTGAAAAAAGAGAAAAAAGAGAGAAGATAGTTATCATATACAAAATGAGAGAGTTAGATTGATAAAAGAGGAATTGAAAAGTGTAGAAGGTATGTAACTGTCTTTATCCTTTTTTATTTATTCATCCCCTTTTTCTTATATTATCTTTTAATATTGAACATGTTTTTGTTTTACACCTAACTTCAGTCTTTTGCTTAAGGGATATTATTTTCTACTATTCATAAATATTTTATTCTAAAAATCATAAAAAATAGTTTTCTTCATTTTTTTTAGTGTCTGCCCGGTCGCTTGCGTCGCGTGACACCAATTTTTCAAATTTCTTTTTCTAAAAAATGGAAAAAAATATATAAAGAACTAAAGATAAAAACAATTTATTTTTTTGTTTAATGTTTGTGTCTGTCTGGCCGCTCGCGTCGTATGACAACTATTTTCAAATAATTCAAATTTCCAAAAACAAACATAAAAAAACAAGTTTTCAAAATTATAAAAAAATCAAATCAACAAGTTTCTCAAATAGTTTTTTCATAAAGAATTAGGTAACCCTTGATTCTTTATTGTGAATGGAGATACGTAGGAGCGATGATTAATCCTCGTTGGCCCAAAAAAATCAAAAACTATTTTTGTTTCTTTTGTAAATTCATTTATTATTATTTTTGGGAAAAAAATAAATATTTTGAAAACCACATCCTTTTGCATGTTTAGTTAAAGGTACCGTCCTAGGATGGACGTTGTGGGGTGCTAATACATTTCCCACGCATAACCAACTTTCGAACCTAAAATCTGGTTTTTTGTTTACCTTGTCTTATTTTGTTGGTTTTTTCGTCGTTTTCCAGAATAAACTATGGTGGCGCCTCCAATCTATTTTTTTTTTCAAATTTTAATTTTTGGTTCGTCGTCACGTCACGATTTCGGTTGCGACAATAGGAGACAAGGCTCGACCTTCGACTAGGACTGACTCGATTCAAAGTCATCTCGTCTCAACCTTCAACAAGAGCCAACTCAGCTCAACACTTTGGCCAAGGCCGACCCAGCTCGACCTTCGGTTCAAGACGACTCGGCTTACAACCATCTAGTCGTGACGTTCAGCCCAGGCTAGCTCGACCTTCCACTTGGGCTAGCTCAGCTCGACCTTCACCCTTACCCAACTCAGCTCACCTTCTGCTCGAGCCCGCTCAATGGGACTTTTGCCTGAACCGAGTCATCTTCACCATCTACCCGACTTGACTCAACTTTTTGGACCTGTGGACTTTTTTTGTCCTAAGCAATGAACAATTTCACAACTTGGAGAATCTTAATTTCCTTCTTTTAAGAGTGAATTTTGAATTCTACTATTTTAGTTATTTGAAATACTTTGTTAAAATTTTTCAATTTTAATTTCCTTTTAATTTCCTCATACAAACATGTCATTTTCCTTGGAAGAATTTCAATTTCTCCAAATAAATGAATTACTCTCTTAAATTGTTTCATCCAAACACACCATAAAGAAAAAAAGATATAAGAGGTATGCTTTTCCTTCATTGTTTTCTTTTCCACTTTTTTTTATATCATTTTGGTCTATCTGATTTGAATTTACCATGTTGACCACCATTGTAGCGAAATCATTTAACTATGAAAGATTTATGTGAAACCCAAAAGTAATAAAAATGTCAATTTTAATAAAAATATTAGTATAATATTTATAAAATATTAAATTTGGTCTCAATTTGGAAGGGACAAAAAATTGTTCCTTTTTAACCAAAAAGGGACCAAATTAAGCAAAAATAGCGAATATAGGGACTGAATTGAACAAAAATAACAAATATAGAGAATAAATTGAACAAAAGAAAATAACATATCCACAAACTAACATATGGCATTAATGTAACGTCTTAGCTGGATATTACATAATAAAATAAATAAAATTTAATAAAACTCAAATCATCATATATTATTATTTCCAAAAGCGCAGGAAATTTAAAACTCGTCCATCACGTTAAATTCAAATTCATAAGTCCATTGTAATTACTACAAGTTCCATAACCAACTGAAAGATAAATAACAAAATTATAAATTGCTCATAAAATTCCACCAAGATGTCCTTATCATTGTCTCTACGCATCTCTAGCATCACCTAGAATATGATATACTACTGTGTGACAAGTCACACGATCATCACCAAACACAAACAAAAAGGGTGAGCTCAAATCAACATAAACACATAATTTAACAATATATACACCTTACCCAAAATACTCTAACACAACTCAATGCTTATTCTTAAACCCTTGTTGCCAAAGGTATTCTCAAACATCGTCTCATCACGCCAACAATGTTTTGAACTCACATCCACACAATTACCATACATATGGATACCCAATAAACCTCACACGTTCATGCATCGTTGCAAAATAATTAATTAATTAAATTATCACAATAATGACATACATAGGGCTTGAACTCAAGACCTCTCAACACCACTCAACACACTCAAACACTTAAGCTACTATTGTTCCTTGTTATAATTGACCCAATTAATTCCATTAAATGTGTCACCATTTCCTACTTATTGGTAAATTAAATATTTATTTATATTTAATCGTCTCGGATCTTACAACTAACATTGACATGTGACATGATGTTGACATGACACGTGGACAATTTTTTAAAATAAAAAAGATTTAATAAAAAATTAAAAGAACTCGGAATTGACACGTTGCATTCACAGACGTTAACTATTTGAACACCATTAGCAAAAAGGATCAAAGTAACCAAAATTGACAAATTATGACCTAATTGAATGCAAAACAAAAATGAGGACCAAATTGAATAAAGGCAACGAAAATAATGACAAAAAAAGTATTTAAGCCTTCTGTTTTGCATTTAGCATTTTGACCATCATTATAGGGAAATCATTTAACTACAAAAGATTGATGTGAAAACCAAAACTAGTACTTTGCATGATATTATAACTTGTTATTTAAATTTTTCAGGTTTTTGTGGTTGTGATATGAGTTATTGTTTTGAGCTAGGGAGGAACAAATCCTTCGATTAATAAATGTTCAAAGTTTTAAGAAGGGACCTGGATACCTAGAAATGGAAGGAAGATGAGGAATGTGTTTTTTCTGTCAGGTCGGCCTACAATAAGCTACAAGGAAACTTTTGAAGAAGAAGAGAATAAAGTTTTTAAAAGGGTTAAGTATGTTTTTAGTCCCTGAACTTTGATCTAAAATTGGAATTCATCCATGTCTGAAACTTCAATATATTTTGGTCCCTAAACTTTAAAAATGAATGAATATAGTTCTTTTAACCTGACTACGTTAACTTTTTTTGAAGTGTTGAATGTTTTTCATGTTAGTATTGGAGTTGTTTACACCGTTTAACACATTTCCAGTTCAATATTTTTGATAAATAATTTTCCATTCACATATATTTTAGAAATTTGATTATTATTTTTTCCCTACCGTGTCCAATAGTCTCACTTCGCTCAAAAGTTGATGTTCATAGACGATTTAAATACTATTTCTTCCTTCTATTCTTCAAAGAACATAAGGTTCCAATTGAGGTCTAAGAGAAATGACCGATCATAAAACTTAACGGAACCAATATATTGTTCACTTTTAGAGTATGTAGCTCCGTAGTTTTAATAATTTTAAATCTTGGACTTTGATAATTTAAACTTTCGTCTATTTAATAATTCACATAAAAGATAAACAACTTAAAAGATAATCAATCCCATTAGAACTTAAATAAATAGTTTCATAATTTTCTCTTATAATCAACTTAAAATAATATATATATATATATATATATATATATATATATATATATATATATATATATACAATATTTTTTTTTTATTT
>Ga0214542_1011654_pt1 | contig 11904 bp, 7 predicted proteins | sample CNSS1metaG_FD_160096 | JGI IMG/M metagenome (GOLD analysis project Ga0214542, IMG submission 160096) | Root nodule microbial communities from cowpea collected in UCLA plant growth center, Los Angeles, California, USA - CNSS1 | ecosystem: Host-associated > Plants > Roots > Nodule | place: USA...
TACGCCACTTTTACCAAACTTACTCAATAAATCCAATAATCACAAATCCTAATTAAATCAATCTTTAAGCACAGAAAATTCAATTAAATCCCCAAATTTAAATATTAAATGAGGGCAAAAATTTGAAGCTTGTGTGATAAAAATTCTGATTTAATTAACAATTCTGATAATTAGGCTATTGGAGCTTGTGTGATAAAAATGTCTTAAAAAGTGATTTTTAGCTGCATAAATTATTTTTGGATATTTTAACGTTTGTTGATGCAGCTAAAGTTAAGATTAAGCTCATTCAATGTGGGAAAATAAATTGATTGAAGTTATAGAACACCTTTAAATAAGGCTGAAATTAGCAAGTTCTGGACAAATCACTTTTGCACCCCAATTTTTACTTATACACTCCCTTCTTTTTAAATGGGTCTCACCAAAAACCTATTTTGCACCCCCTAATATGTCTATTTACACCCCTCCTACCACTTAATCTTCAACTTTCAAATCAGGCCAACCATATGTTGACACGTGGCATTAATCCTTGCAAACACATATGCACCAATTAGACATTGCCACGTCATCATCTCCTCCATCTCTCACATGAAACCCTAATCCTAATTTTCTCCTCTCCTTCCATCACCATGGCAGCCGCCACCCTTACCAACAGCAAGTTTTCCGACCACCGCGAGCCACCAACGCATCTCCGCGCATTCAGCAGTGAAACAACCAGAACATTAACGATGCATCAACGGAAGCACTTCCATCATGACGCACACGTCGCAATAGTTTTTGCATGGTTCGTCCACACCAGATTAGACTTGCAACAGCAAAGAAGCATCATGCGAGCACACTAGAGACCCGAGTTCAGCCACCGCAGTTCCGTTCTTCATCTCGCCGGCAACACCCATCGCGAATCCTTCATGCAGTCCACCAAGCGGTGATGAGAACTCCATCGTTCAGCCATTGACGCCGATAGCAAATCGTTCGTGCACCTTCATCCACGAACCTGCACCAGTTGCGTCAAGCAACACCGCTTGTAGCCCCCACTATCTCAGCAGCATCATCGTTCTCCATTTTCTCTGTAACGCGACCCAAAACACAGCAAGACACAAACGTAGCAGCACCTGTTCGGAACAACACTTGTTTGGAACAACACCCGCGTCTCCAGCATCGCGTCTGCAGCAGCAGTCCGTGAGCCAGCAACCACCTCGCTAGAGTCCATCAGTTGCCAGAAACCCTCCATGCCGTCACGCGAAGCCAAGGGAGGAAAGAGGAGCAAACCCTAATTTTGGAGAGAGTATCTCTATGCCACGTGTCAGCATCTGATAGGGCAGTCAAAATGGTCAACATGTCAAATGGTCAAAGAAGTAGTCAACTCTGGTCAAATTTTGGTCAATATTGTAAAAATGGTCAAACAAGAGGGGCAAAATTGGAAATTGGACAGAAATTAAGTTGCTAATTAATTAAATAAAGATAAAATATTTTAGCAACCGAACAGATAAAGTTCAAATCCGGTTGAAGCCTATATAAAGAATCCAAGAGAGAAGCAGAAAAGAAAAAAGCTCGGGACTTCGGAGTTTTGGAACCCCTAGGGGGGCCTAATTTCGTTTCCTTTCTCTCTCTCCATTCTTCTATTTTTACTTTCGCATTCTATGGATTGTTAAACTTCTTGGGTTGATTCCATTGGAATTTCTTAATTGGATTCTGAGGTTAGATCAATTAATTTCTTTGTTCTTTTTATTATTGTTAAGGTTTTAATTCATCTATGTCTTTTATCTTTGAATCACGTAAAAAGTAATGATTTTAAATTTATATGCATGTTGATCATATGAGTTCAAGGGTTTTTAAATTTAATTGAGACTTTACTTTGATTTTATTTAGGAATTTCATATGGTTAAATAAGTTTTTACCAATAGTTGAGACTTTACTTTGGTTAAAGGTATTTACTCTAACTACAATTAATTGAGACTTTACTTTGATTAATTAAGCTTTTTATTTGGTGAGGTGATAAAAGAATAGACATGATTAGGCATAGTAAATTTGATTGAGACTGTACTTTGGTTGAATTTACTATGGATAATCTAAAATTTTTCACTTTTAATTGAGATTGTGCTTTGGTTAAAAGAGAGAACGCCAACAAATTAATTGAGACTTTACGTTGATTAATTTTTAAATCTAAAATAATAATTAATTGAGCAATAATCTTTAGATAACCGATGATGAATCTATTTTGGAAAAACAATGGAATCAATCTATTTTCATTACTATTGCTTTTTTTTCTTTTTATCTTTTAAATTTTATTTCTCTCTTTGTTTATCTTAATCCTCTATATTTTTTTATTTTATTTGACTAACTTATTTGTATAGTTTTATAAGAACTAATTTGTTAAAAATCAATTCCGTGTTTGTTGGGTGACGACTTAGGGTTACTTTACCCTTTCTATTTTGTTGACTACTATCTTAGCAATAATGATGTTGCTATAGTTTAGTAGTATTAATTTGATCGCGTCAACGACAGCGTTATCTGGCACGAAAAGGCCTAGGATGAAGCATGGGTATGAGGGTTGGAAGGGTTAAGTTGATTGGAAATTAATTGAAGATTGGCTTGCATGGAAGCCATTTGAATTTTAAGGTCCCTAACCTCTTGAGAGAGATTATTTAGCACTTTAGGATCAACCTCAACCTCCTCATCACCACTTATGTGGAGGTTGTTTTCATTAACTTGTTGTTGATGTTAGGTCCTAGCACGAGTAGGTCCTCATCACCACTCATGGTGATTGAAAGAACTTAGAACTTTAACAAAATGGTGAAATAAGAAACCAAGCACAAGTAGACCTCCAGGTTAGGCGAGGTGAGTCTGAAAGACTTCTTAAGTACCAAGGCCAATCCTTGCCAAGATGTACTTGCAAAAGGTTTCAAAGATCACACAATTGTCTAACGCTAAGTAAGTAGAATCACTTGAGACACTAAGCACAAACAAACACAAACAAGACTCAAAGAAAATAAATGAAAAGAAAAGAATAACACTAAAAGTGGACCCCTAAATGGAAAAAATTTTAGAAACTTTGGTCTCACAAATTAAAACCACTAAGCATCTAATTTATGCGGCCTAAAAGCAAGGTGAGAAAGCACTTAGAACTTTCAACACACTCAGTTACTAAAACGTTGCACTATAATATGAAAAAGGTTCTACTTAGGAGATGGGATTGAACACCTTTGGTTCCCCAAGATACCTAAGTAAGCCATGGATACAATGGAATGTTCAAAGCAAAAGAAATTGATGCACAAGTTTTGGTACAAAGTGAAGCAAATCGAGAGCGAATTGGATGCTAGAAAACAAGATTTTAAGGCTTTTTGGAGAACCAATAAAATGCCTTAGAATGCTTCAATTGTACCAAAAGAAGTGTCCAAATTATACACAATTAAAGAATTAAAAGGTGTTGCTAAAATGAGGTCCAAAGTGTGCAGCCAAAGACTCCAAAACAACACCAAAACAAGCTCTCCAATGATCACAGCTGTTGGAAAATGTATTATCCCGAGAACAAATGAGGCTTTGGTAGCCTTTTTATATGACCAAATTCAAGCACGAAAGTGTGTAAAAGTTTCCTTTGCAGCACTACACTACTAGAACACCCAAAAAGAGCAACAAAATCTGCAAAAGAGTGAAAGAAAGAAAACAAACCAAATTATGGCAAGCAAGCTAGTTAGCACACACTCTCTCAAATGAATAGGCTCAAAACTCTCAAACTCTCAAACTCTCAAAGGTGAGGAGAAGGCAATCATATAGAAGACACACAAGCTAAAATTCTGCTTCAATATCCACCACCTAAGATGCTACCATATCATACAAACCATTCTAAACTCCATAGTATGGACCAAGTATGGACCAAGAACCTTACCCAAACAAAGTGGATGGATGCACCAGAGGCTTAGATGGCTCTAGATACGAATTGATGGAAGTCCTTGGTGTAGAAGAGGAAGGAAATCCATGGAGAATGATGATGAGGAGATATAGTGCAGCAGAATTTGGAGAAAGAGATGAAAGTAGCTCTCGGAAATGGAGAATTTGGTGAAGATAAAGAGTACAAGTGGAGTTATGGTATGGAAGGTGGCTAGAGGAGATTAAGGAGAAGGTTAGCCATGTATGCTCTCAAATTAATAGAAGTGTGGAATGATCTCAAATACTAGCATCTATTAGCAATTCAAAAGTAACCATTACAATAGTTGAGTGGCTCTATTTATAGGCACATAGCCAGCCAAATGAAGAGAAAATGCAACAAAGTTGAAATGAAAATATAGCTTGGAGAAGAAGCTTGATTGGAGACCATGGGATGTAGTAGATGAGTCTTCATGATGCCAAGTGGCATATCACACTCTCCTTGCCCAAGTCACACGCACCATGCTTCCATCACATTCTCCTTGCTTAGTTTATGCTTTGCTTGCATCCAAATGGAGAGTCACTCAAGCAATTATCGGCCAAAGGTAGCAAATTGGGCTTGGCCAAATTGATCCCAAAATGTGTTCTAGCTTTTATTGAAAGCAAAGCCTAAACAATGGCCCAATTTAAATCTAGACTACTTCCTTTAAGCATCATCTCATATTTTAGAGATTTCTTTAGCCCATGTGAATAATGTAAAAACCCCATAATTGACTTGATCATCTTTTGAGAGGCCCATTTGAATCTTTCTCATCATGCTTCTAGTGATTGGGCCTTGATGTGGCTTGGGCTTGTTGATGCACTTGAGCTTGGGCTTGTTGGGGTCACATCACACCAAGTTCTATAACCCTCCTTTGGGAGCCTTGACCATGAAGACTTGCCACCTAGATGGCTTGGACGAAAATTCACCCATGTGCACCCTAGGATGACCTACTTTCTAGAACATGCTAGGTTTCTTTTGTAATCCTTTAACTTAGTTGTTTTGCTAAGGGGCCCCTAGACTTGTCTATTTAAGGGGACCTCTAACACTTGTAGAGGGGTTGAACATTTTGGAGAAATTAAACACCTTTGTGTATCAACCATTATGAGAGTCTTCCTCCTCAGGGAGTGAAGTTCTTTTAAGCCTTATCTTGAATCTTGATTCAAGTGGCGACACACATCCACTCATCTTTAAGGTTGCCATGGCTTCTTCTAGCCTGGCCTTATAGTGGCTCGCTTATCACATTTTGATCATTCCTTTCTTTTCCATTTTATGCTTTCTTCTTTCTTTGTGTGTGTGACTTGGGTTTTACTCTTTTTATGTGTTGTCCACTCTTATTTTTTTTGAATCAATCCATTCTTCTCTTCTCTAGAACCTTGGAAAGTAACCTTTACATCTAGATAGCTTGCTATCTTAATGTCCAATAGGGATTTCCTTAGTTTTCTTAATCAACCATCACCATATTCTAAAAGGAACAAGAAAATCCTACATCATTTGGTATCTAGAGCTTAGGTTGTCCTTGAATATGGTGTTTTCATGTTCTAACCTTATTTTGTGTAGCTATCTTTGAATGGTCCACATAAAAACAATGTTGGCAGCAATGTGTGCAATTTTCAAAAAAATACTACAGTTAGCTTAGTGGTCGAAAAGTAACCTTCTTTATATCAAAAGAAAGCTCTACGATCTAGTTTCCAACAAAAAAAGAATGAACGCATTTGGACTTCTGTGGAGAGCATTATGATCAAATGAGTGAGCAAAAGTCAGAGCTGCCGAAAATACGAAAAACAACGTTTTCAGGTTATGTTGTGGCAATTTTGGCTTCGGTTTTGTGACTCTTTTGCTCCTAAATGTGGTTGGATAACATGTCTTTGGATGCTTAGTCATTGAGCTTCAAATCCATGAGTTTAAATGCATGATATTTACATGTTTATATCTTTGTGTATGTCATGTTGAGTCTTTAAATGTGCCTAACTTTTGCTTGAGTCATATGTCATATGTTAGCTTGAAGTTTTCTTGTTTTTGTTATTCCAAGTATTTGAATATTCCATTCACCTTATGTCTTGTTTGATGTATGCTCCTTGAACTTGATTTTGGCCTAAAAATTTGGGAATTAAGTGTGCAAGCCACCCAAAACACCTTTCTCATCATTTTGTGAAACTAGTTTTTGGAAGAAGAAAAGTTTTGGTACACTTTTACAATCTTACCGAGAGCAATATGGCTCTTTGATGAGCCAAAATTGTGTTTCCACTAAGTGTCGTGCTACTAGTTTTCATATTTGGGTGTTGGTGATATTGGCTAATTAGTTCCATGTTTAAAACTTGGCTATGATCTTTCTTGGTGTATGCATGATTTGAGACTTGGTGATGCAGAGTTCAAGTATTTTTCCAATAGAGTCTTTTCATGTGTTTTTCTTGCTTGTTTTGATTTCAAGTTTTGTCACCTTGATATCCTTTCCTTAGAGTTTAGCTTTCTTGGCTTTAAGTACTTTTATTGCTTGTCTTTAGGTTCTATGTTTTGTCGTAGTAGTTTTCTTCCTTTGCTTTCCTTTGAGTGTAGTGGCCAAGCCACTTGAACTTGTCTTGAAAAGGTTTCCAAAAACTTTGAAAGCATTTCACTCCTTTTTGGTGGATTTGAGTGTAGTCTTGCCTTGTTGCTTTGGGGGAGAGTGATCTAAACACTTGGGTGAATTTCTTTGGACCATACTTGGTCTCGGGTTTGGTTACCAATTGTCACTAACACCTCCCTTTCTTGGATTTTGAGTTTTGTTGTAGGAAAGTGAGATGGTTACTCCCATCGCCAATCAAGGTGCATTAGTAGACATTGGTAAAATCTTACAAGAAATGGAGCTTAAGAGACAAGAAGATAGAGAACAAAAAGAAAGAACCCTTCAAGTTTACATGAAACAAATGCAACAACAAATTCAACAAATTCAACAATAATTGCAACCATTCCAAAGAGAGGCTAAGAAAAGAGAGCATTCTAGGCGCCAACCATCACAAAAAGAAGGAAACTCCAAAGATTCCTAAGTTCTATGGTGGATGTGATCCCAAAATATACCTTGATTGGGAAGCTCAAGTGGAACAAATTTTCAATGAAAATCATGTAAAGGATCAAACACAAGTTGATCTAGTAGTGTTAGGATTTTTTGAGTGTGCCAAAACTTGGTGGCATAAAGTTTGTAAAAATTATGACCAAGGGCCACCCGCGACTTCTTGGATGGACATTAAAACTCTTATGTGCGCTAGATTTGTTCCTCCCTCCTACAGGAAGGAACTTCTTTTGAAGCTCCAAAGGCTTCACCAAGGTCTTATGTGTGTGAGTGAGTACTTTAAAGAATTAGAGTCTCAAATGTTTGGGGCTGAACATTTTGGAGAATTTATACACTTTGTGTTTCAACCTTTTATGAGAGCATTTCTCCTTAGGGAGTGGAGTTCTTTCAAGCCTTATTTTGCCTTGGCAAGTGGCGGCATACACCACTCATCTTCAAGGTTGCCATGGCTTCTTCTAGCCTAGCCTTGTAGTGGCGTGAATCCTCCATTCCTCCCCTTTCCTTGCTTTTCATTTTATATTTCTTTACTCTTCTTGGTTTATATTGTTTCTATTATATGTTTTTCCTTTTGGTTTCTTACTCTTCATCAATCCATCCTTCTCCTCTCTAGAACCTTGGAAAGGAACCTTCGTGGGGATTTCCTTGGTTTTCTTAATCAGTCATCACCATATTCATTAATCTTCTAAAAGGAACAAGATAATCCTACATAAAATGCCCACGACCAAAAGGAGAGCACTTGGTTGGTGGATGCATTCCCATGAGGATTCTAAGCCAAAAGAGGAAGGAGACCAAGTTTCCTTCAAAGGAATAAACCAAAAAGGCAAAAGGAGACAAGCTACATGTCTACTTTTGCTTTTACTTTTTGCTTTTTGCTTTCCTCTCTCTTCCATATCATCCATATGCTTCAATCACCATGCGCCACCTAACATGCTCTACTTTCTTTTAATTACCTACGCAAACAAGAAAAACAAAGATTAGCATGTTGGTTTAAGTTAAGCTAATCTTGATTAAAGGTCAACATTGGGTGAAAGTCAACAAGTCAACAAAAATAAGTCAACTAAAAACCAATACTAGGGAATTCAAACTAAAGTAATGCAAAACAAAGATAAAGGTGATGGAATAGAAGGCTCCCCTCTAGACATTCTTCTAGTGATCCTTCTTGAGGGAGTTTCTATGGAGGTGTCATGGTTGGTCACGCCTTCATCAACAGCAGCAAACACAGATCTGAAAACGCGAACCTGCACGGAGAGCACATCAGTCATCCAAGCATCTTCATCGTAGCTGCACCGCGCTCACTACTGTAGCCTTCGCCAGAGAAGAAAACACAACTTCATCACTGCAACGTGAACAAGTTCGTGCATAATCCGCACTTTCTGCAGTTCAACCATGGAAGCCACACAAACCTGAAACTATTGTGCCATCAATGGAGAACGCAGCAGCCTTGCCAGAAAATGCAACGCAGCAGCGACCACGAATGCACCTGCGGCAGCAAAACCCTAATTCTGGAGAGAGAGCAATTCTGGAAAGAGCAAAACCCTCTCATAGGGTAGTCAATGGTCAAAATTGGTCAAATTTGGTCAAATGTTCAAATCTGGTCAAAGACTGGTCAAACGAGAGGGGTTTAACTACAAATATTGATATTTTTTGTTGTCTCTGCAAATTTGGACTACAAAATTAAAAATGGCTTATTGAGAAAATTAATGCAAATATAATTTGTGATAATTTATGAGATATCTTTAAATAATTAATTTATTTAATTATATCATAAATTATTAACCAACTATATTTGTCAAATAGTATATATCTCTCCAAATATCTTTGAATATTTATCTTTATCTTTATCTTGAAAGATATTTGAGAGGTTTTAGCAACCGAAAAGCCTAGTCCAAGTCCTATATAAAGAGACCAAGGGAGGAGAAAAAAAGAAGCTCGGGACTTCGGAGTTTTGGAACCCTTAGGGGGGCCTAATTTCATTTCCTTTTTCTCTATATTTTTCTTTCTATTTTTATTTTATTTTGTATTTTATGGAGTGCTGAACTTCTTGGGTTGATTCCATTATAGTTTCTTAATTGAATTATGAGGTTAGATCAATTAATTTGTTTGTTCTTTTGATTCTTGTTGAGATTTATTTTCATCTATGTCTTTTGGTTCCTAATTTAGTAAAAGTAATGATTTTTACATTGTAGCAAGTTAGCACGGTGTTAAATCTACATAACATTACAATCGTATGAGTTCAAAGGTTTTTCAATTTTAATTGAAAAGTTACTTTGATTAATTTTAGAAACTTTCATATGATTGCATGTGTTTTTGCTAATAATTAAGAAGTTACTTTGATTAAAGGTGAAAACTTAGATTAGAATTAATCAAGAAGTTACTTTGGTTAATTAGCTTTTTACTAGATATAAAAGGTAAAAGAATGGATATGATTAGGATGAGTAATATTTAATTGAGAAGTTACTTTGATTAATTTTAGAAACTTTCATATGATTGCATGTGTTTTTGCTAATAATTGAGAAGTTACTTTGATTAAAGGTGAAAACTTAGATTAGAATTAATCAAGAAGTTACTTTGGTTAATTAGCTTTTTACTAGATATAAAAGGTAAAACAATGGATATGATTAGGATGAGTAATATTTAATTGAGAAGTTACTTTGGTTAAATTTACTAAGATTAATCTACAAAGTTTTTGCTTTTGATTGAGAAGTTACTTTGGTTGAAAGTAAGGACGCCAACACATTAGTTGAGAAGTTACATTGATTAATTTGAAGTCTTAAACAAGAAATCAATAACATTAATCTTTTGGAAACCAATGATGAATCCTATTTTGAAAAAGTTGTGGAATCGACCTATTTTTCTTTACTATTGTTTATATCTTATTTTATCTTATCTTTATCTCTCATATTTATATTATTTTATTTGACTAACCATTTTGTATAGATTTTATAAGAACTAACTTGTTAAAAATCAATTCCGTGTTCGTTGGGAGACGACTTTGGATTACTTTACCCTTTCTATTTTGTTGACTACTATCTTAGCAATACTGACGTTGCTATAGTTTAGTAGTATTAATTTGATCGCATCAACGATAGCGTTATTAGGCATCATTATAAGTTAGGTTGAGTCATTGGATAATGATGGAAAACTTGCTAAATCCTAGGTCCTGATTATGAGATTGCGAATGGGAATTATAGGTAATGGAATCACTTGTGGAGTACCAGGGAACCAAGAACAAGACTCTGATGGATGAGAGTGCAATGATACCTTTGGAGTATTTAATGGATTGCATGATAATCTGGTTTGGGGTGCTAAAACAGTATAGCGCCTGACGGCACAGGTGTGGCCACTAGGCGATAGGACTAGCGTTAGAGGTCCTTGCATCGCGTGGCGCCTAGCGGCAGGGTGTAATCCGCCATGCGATAGACCCTGCAACATCGTGTGGCGCCTAGCTGGCACCCGGCGGCAAGGAGTGAACCGCCAAGCGGTCTGTGTAGCTTTCGCTTGGCGGCGCTTAGGCTAGGCCAAGCGATAATGCTGTTCTCCAGGACTTGTGTGTGTTGTTTTATGCAATGATGCGATACTTGGATGTTGTGCCATGAGCCGGTAGGTTCATGGATGGTGGTGAACACATGATGATATGATCGGGGAGGTTCATATACTAATACTCTCATGTGGGGATACGAGCGAGGTAGGTTCGTATGTTCTATGCTCACACTTGAGAGATGTTGCGTACAAGGAGTGATAACACTGTCGTTGACGCGATCAAATTAATACTACTTATCTATAATAACTTCAATATTGTTAAGAAAGTAGTTAACAAAATAGAAAGGGTAAAGTAACTCAAAGTCATCTCCCAACGAACATGGAATTGATTTCTAACAAATTAGTTCTTATAAAAACTATACAAAAAAGTTAGTCAAATAAAATAATAAAAATATAGGAGGATTAAAATAAAAAAGAAAGAAATAGAAAAGATAAAAAGAAATAAAAACAATAGTAAAGAAAATAGATTGATTCCATTTTCAAAATTGATTCATCATTAGTTATCTAAAGATTATTGCTCAATTAATTATTGTTTTAGATTTACAAATTAATCAATGTAAAGTCTCAAATAATTTGTTGGCGTTCTCACTTTTAACCAAAGTACAGTCTCAATTAAAAGTTAGAACTTTTAGATTATCCATAGTAAATTCAACCAAAGTACAGTTTCAATCAAATTTTACTATGCCTAATCATGTCTATTCTTTTATCTCCTCATCAAATAAAAAGTTTAATTAATCAAAGTAAAGTCTCGATTAATTTTAGTTAGAGTAAATACCTTTAACCAAAGTAAAGTCTCAATTATTGGTAAAAACTCATTTAATCACATGAAAATTTCTAAATAAAATAAAAGTAAAGTCTCAATTCAATTTAAAAACCCTTGGACTCATATGATCAACATGCATATAGATTTAAAATCATTACTTCTTATATGATTCAAAGATAAAAGACATAGATAAATCCAAATCAACCCTTTGCAATCTCCTCAAATTATCTTCGAAATAAACCAATATCTTCAAGATATATTTGTTTGTTGTGGATTTAAAAAGATTCAAGAAGATCTTGTCATATTTAAAAAGATTTGGTAGTTAATATCTTTTAATATTTTATGATATAATTTGTTCTTACGGAACCGAGGTCTGTAGTCCACAAATCAGTTAAGGGTCTCGAACGTCTTGTTTCGGGTCGGTCTTTTTTTGCTTCGAGGGGGATTTGAGGGCGGCGCAGGGGACCTGCAAAAGACACTCCGATGCCTAAGTTAGCACTGGTGATGTCAGGGTTTCAGAGAATAATTTAATGTGTAATCAATGCATAGAACAGTGTGCTATTTATACTTTTGTACCTGTGGGTCCTACCTGTAATGGGCCTTTGGGCCCAATATCTCTTTTCTGGCTTATTTTACGATCCAGTGTTAAGG
>Ga0214542_1011663_pt1 | contig 11894 bp, 9 predicted proteins | sample CNSS1metaG_FD_160096 | JGI IMG/M metagenome (GOLD analysis project Ga0214542, IMG submission 160096) | Root nodule microbial communities from cowpea collected in UCLA plant growth center, Los Angeles, California, USA - CNSS1 | ecosystem: Host-associated > Plants > Roots > Nodule | place: USA...
TATATATATTAGTAAAAAATATTTTGACCTAATTTTTTCTAAACTGCATATCTTGTCTTATCTTTTGTCTTCATTCTTCCAGCTTCAAGTATAGGTAGTTTGTCTTCTTCTAGGTACACCCTTGACATTCTTCTCTTTCCTTTCTTTGAAATTGGACATATACATCAAACCCTATATAGACAATGACGTTTATAGTATGCTTGTTGTCAAATGATGGAACCAAAATAAGAATACTTGGCACGTGGCAGTTGAGGTTTATTATTTGTTTACTTTGTTTATTTTTCAGGAATCAACCGAAGAAAGTGGGCTTATCAAAGCACAAATTAAAAAATTTTCATTGTGTTGAATGTCATTTTATATTTACTTTTAAAATTATTTGGATTTGTACAAACTTGAGTTTATTTGAATTTTATTTAAAATTTATGACACTAATGTATTTTATTTTATTTTATTTGAATTTATGATTATATATTTATTTTTTAAATAATTTTGTAAATACTCGCGGGTACCATGGATATCCGTGAAAATGAAAAAAATAGGTGGATACCCGCATAACAAATACCCCACGGATTTGGGTATGAGTACGTGATGGATATTTATCCAGTGGGTAGGGTACGGAGGAGTACCCTACCTGTCCCGTTGAGAACTATAGTTGCCATAATGCGTGCATGTAATTTATTTTTGACACTAATGTTTGGTTTAAGCTCAGATTCGCACACTAAGTAATACACGAGGAGCACTTGCAATGAGGCTTAGAGAAGGGGATAGGATGACAAGTGTAGACATTATTCCTTGAGCTATGTGGAACAAGTTAAAAACCTATATCACGGAGCTATGGGTACGGGTAACCTGTGAACCCAACCTAACCTAATGAGTTTGGGTTGGTTTTTATTTGTGTTCGAGTCAGATTGGGTCTGACCGTTCAAGACCCGATGTATTATACATTAATCAAACACGTTCACCCGATTAAACATTACTTGTTGTTTTTTACAAATTTAAAAACCCTCACACACATATATTTATTTAAAGTAATACTTTATTTATTTAATAATAAATAACATAATTATTTAGTCATTGAATTTTTATATTGTTTAATCTATATACATCTGTAAAATAAATTATTAAAATATTTATTTTATTAAAAAAGCTTAAATTATATTGACCTGAATCACCCAACTCAACTCATTTGCGATTAGATTAGGTTGAATTAGGTTAGGTTTTGTAAAAAGAAAGTTATAACTCCAAGTCAACTCAATCCATTAAATTTTGATTGAGTTGGATTTAGCTACACCCGAACCAATCTACCCCGCTTACAACCCTAATGGGAGTAAGTAATAATGACGACATCATACATGTTGTTTCGGTTAGTGAAATGATAGGTGTCACACTTTTATCTCAAATCTTTTTTCCTACATGTTATCTTTAAGCATGCTCTAATTGAGAACATTATCCTAGAAGTGAAAAAATAATGTGAAAAAGGAAAAAAAATTGTGAAAATAATAACAAAATAAGATGAAAATATAAGTTATCATTGCAGTGATAAAGGTCATTTTGGTTGTACTTGTCATAAAACAAAACATCTTAAAAAATAAGTAAAAGATCATATAAACACACTTTGTTTATAAATATGATAATTTTGATTATGGTCATATGGATGTCACTTGATATTATTGTTTTCTTTTGCTAAACCAGATGAAAGTCTTTACGTGATGAAATTTTTAATTTAATTTTATTATAATTTAATTTAAGATAAATTTTCTATGGTATTTTTACTATATATGTTAATTTAAAATATACATGTCTAATGTTGGTATTATGTATAGGTATAACAATCATTTTTTCTTTTGTATTATAGAATGTATATGTGAACTAAGTGTATGATCAATATTTATTATTATATATATCTTCTATAGTAATTGTTATAAAAGCATGAATAGATATATTCAAGTACTAATATTATACATTATACATATATTACAAATGGACATCTTTTTTATGTTAATAATATATATATATATATATATATATATATATATATATATATATATATATTATGTGTAAGAATGTGAAATAGGAGTTTTGATATGAATTTGATGTTTTGATTTTGTTATACTATACATATATAAAGGTTCAAAGATTTTTGGAGATGATGTTTTATACTTAGTTTTATTTATTTGACATGACTTGTGGAATTGATTAATTTTGGGTGGTTGAAGTTATTAAGTTCATTACAATTCAATTATATGTATGATATTTGGTATGCAATAGTGTTATAAAATCTAATAGATATATTGTATTTTGTTTATAAGGCAACAACTGACACAATTCTCAAGAATAATTTTTTTTCTTGTTTGATTATGTGAGAAGTCAATATTAACATTATTTTCATGGTCACCGGATTCAAAATATGGCTTTTTTAAGATCTGTTATCTCTATTGAGGATGCTATTTCGTGGTAGGATTCTCATTGGCAGGTGTTTTCTCAATGTAACTCTTTATTGCAAATTCATGGAAGAAAATTTATGGTGTGAAAAAGTAAACAATCATCCTTGTGCAATGTTTTTATTTCAACTTGTTATATGTTGGACTTTTTTTCTTTAATTCATATTTTTCTTGTCTAGAATATTGTTAATGGTCCTTCCTATGAAGTACCAATGACATCTATTATTTCGGTTTGCAAAGAAACAATTGGTGAACATTCTTATTATTGTTTGAGATATGTAATTATCATTCCTTGTTATAATTATTTAATGTGTTTTGTTACATATATTTGGCTTAGTACACTCGTGAATCATAAGGTTGTCCCACTAGTTTGAAGGTGAAGTATGTGATGGTAAGTTACCTCAAACTGTTAAAAGTGAACTTTATTTGTAAAAGTGTTTTTAAAATGTCATTTTAATGTTCTTTCATTTTTGTTTCTTTAAATATCATGTTTTATCTCACTTTTAAAATTTCTTCGATCTCTTTTACACTATTTTTTTCACTCGGATCAAAGGCAAGAGCTCTTGTTCTTCATCAAATGATATGTCAAACTAGTTGTATGAAGCTCTTAAAATGGAGCTTCAAGCCACCAAAAAGGAAAGAGAGCATGCAATTATGAATTGTGATATGTACAAAGAACTAGTGCTAGAATTTGTTAAAATGAAACTGAAGGACTAATATTAATGAATGAATTTTCATATTTTTATTAAGATATATCAATTTATACCTTGATTGAGCACTTATCCAAAACAATTGACATATCTTAAAAACAATCAAAATTCATTGATACGGTTCTTGAATTTCATATTAACAAATTCTTGCCCTAATTCTTTCTACACATCATAATTCATAATTGCATCATCCTTTCTTTTTTGTGGCTTGAAACTCTATTTTAAGAGCTTTATATTGCGACAACATGTTTGAAATATAACTTGATGAAGAACAGGGGCTTCTTGTTCCAAGAAAAAAGAAAAATAGTGGAAAAGAGATAAATTGAAGATAAAACATGACATTGAAATAAATAAAATTCAAAGAACATTAAATTGACATTTTAAAAATAATTTTACAAATAAAATTCACTTTAATTAGTCTAAGTGGCTCACCATCATTAAATCCTTCACCTTCAAACGAGTGGGACAATCTTATGATTCACGAGTATAGTGGATAAATATTAATAATCTATAAAAACAAATTAAATAATTATAGCAGAATGACACTTATTAATCTCAAACAGTAAAAGAATGTTCACCAATTGTTTTTTTTGCAAACTTAAATACTACATGTCATTAGTACTTCAGATAAAGCACAATTGACAATATTCTAAACAAGAAAAATAGAAATTAAAAACAAAAGTTCAACATCTAACAAATAAAAAATCTCTAAAAAAATAAGAAAAAAACATTGCACAAGGATCATTATTTACTTGTTCACACCATAAATTTTCTTCCATAAATTTATAGTATGCAGCCTCAACATCATCTTTACTCTCAAATGCACACTGCACAACTTTTGGGGAAAAAAATCATTTAAATATATAAATGTAAGAAACAAGAGAATTAGAAGTAAATACACCGTAAAAGCAATAAACCAAAAATACCAACCATATATGAACATATACCAACAAACCCAATAACAAAATCACCAACACAAGGGTCAATGACCTAGAAAAGCAAAATAAAAATTAAAGCGAACGAAGTTGTTTCGTTGTTGCAGGAGAGTAAACGAGAAAGAAGGTTGCAAGAGAGAAGTAAGAGAGAAGCAACAAGTGTCAGCAAGAAGGAAAAGGTAAGGTAGAAGGAATCGTCGCACAAAAAGGAGAAATGAGCATAAGAGTAAATCGAAAAAGCTTGGGATGAAAAAAGCACAAGATAAAAGAGTTATTTAATAAACAATAATAAAAAATTTACAAAAACTAGAAAACAAATTATTAAAATAATATCATTATATATTTTATTTTTTTTATTAAAAAACAAATAAAATTAAATAATAATATAAAAATGTAATTTAAAAACATATTTAATGAAAATAACAATTATATAATTGTAATAAAATTAAATTTGTATATAAAATTAGTGAAAATAGTATTATGTAAATGTATTTAATTAAATAAGTAAATATTTCATTAAATATATAAATTTGTATAATTTTTTTAATATATTAAAAATAAAGCTTTTAATAATTTAATAATAAAAATGTTGTTAATATTAATTAATAAATTAGTAAATAACATGAATATCTACTATTCAAACAATGTTATTCCTACCAAGCTGTAATTTCAATATTTTTTTATTTATTTTTTTACTTGAAGTTGTAATTTAAGATCCTAAAACGTGTTTTTATAGATATAATATTTTAGCTAAAAATAAAATTATTATAATATTTTTATAAAGAATTTTTTATTCATATTAATAAAAATAATAAATAATATTATGTAGATACTTATATATATATATATATATAATATAAATCTTAATTAATAAAAAATATTAAGAAAAAAAATATTACTAAAGTTCATTAATAAAGTGATAAAAAATTGATTAGAAGAAGAATAACTAATGGTGGTGAACGGGTCTTTTATTTAAAATTTATTTTTTGAATATTTTTTTATGAAAAAAAATAGGCCTTTGAATATAATTTGATGAAGAAAAGTTCCTAGATGTATATCTTTCGGAATATATATATATATATATATATATATATATATATATATATATATATATATATATATATATATATATATATAATTGATTTTAATAAAACCATTTTCTACCAATAAATCTCTCAAATTTGTATCAATATTCTTCCATTGGCTTTGATCATATATTTTTATCAAGAGTAGAATCATCATCTAGTCTCTTAATCACACACATTCTTTGCAGCAGCGCATACACAAAGAGTAACATTATACAACAATGCATACACATACTTTCAGTCACACACATACTTCTCCCCCTTTTTGGACATGATTAAAATAATGATCTATTTGGCAGTTATAAGTTCACATATGATTTTCAAGCAAAAGACGGTATGCAAAACAAGTATGCAACCCAGGAAACAGAAATAAGATTAAGTTAGAGTAGATATGTTCAAAATAAAACCTCATAAAGCCAAAATGGACATCAGCCAACAACAGAGAAATAGTGGAACTACATTCAATCAAACATTTCATCTTGTGTGGAATCTTCATCATCATTTGTGGTAGCAGCAGTAGTGTCCATATCATCAGCCTCTTCATCAGGTGTGTCGTCTTCGTTGGTTGCCTCATCTTGATCAGTATCAACATGGTCAATGTCATTGATGGCCTTATCAGGATTAGCTTCAGCATCCTCATCGTCAATTTTGTGATATTTGAGCAACTTAGTGACCTTTACATCCAGCTGTTTGACAGAGCGTGAGAGAGTAGCCATATACTTCATAACACCATGCTCAAAAGGGGTTTTTGGTTGTGATGTTGATGTATCAATGGAGATTGGTGGTGAAATATCTTCCTCATCCTTAGGGTGTTAATCTTTGAAAGCCCACCCATTGTCAAACTGAACTACACCCATATGGTGGAGAGTGTTGACTTCAATTAGGTTGTTGTGGTCTAGGACAATGGAGTTTTCTTCTGCAAAGTCCACTTTGTAGTATTCAAATACTTTGGACAGGAATAACCCATAGGGCAATGAGTACATGGGTAATATGGTGGCCTTCAAAATAGTATAATGGAAAAGTTATACCCAATTGGTCTGGATTTTCTTGTTTGAAGCAAACATTAGAAAGATATCCTCAGTTGTCAGTTAAGCATGGTTTCCGATCTTTGGACCTAAGATCCATCCTATTATGAATGCCATCACACAATCATCACATTTCATACCACCAGCTTTAGATCGAGGATCGTTCCAGTTGCTTAGGGTGTCAGAGCAGAGATTTGTAGATTGTAAGCTTGCTCACATTCGGAGGTCCAACATGGGATTTTGATCTCCTTAGCTTGAATCCAATGACAAATGTCCAAACTGAATAATCTAAAGCGATATATACCTTTTTCACTCTCATTTGAATGAATTGCTTTAGACCTTGATAGGAGAATTGTTCTTGAAAGAGACACTCATTTTCACAAAAGAAGTGGATATCTATATACTTGGGATTGACGAGGTTGTGAACTCTCCAACTGTTAAGAAAGTTTGTTTGCATTTCTTCATCGTTGATCCATCCATCAATATCCACAGAATGGGACATTTGCTTGGTGGATCTGCACTTCATCTATAGCTTAAGTCTATACGAGGATGACATCATTGATGAGGTGCAAAATAAGAGGGTAGAGTATGGAGAAGAATGAAGATGATGATGGTGCTCTCAATTAGGGTTTCGAGAGTGTTTTGGGGATTTTGAAGGCAATTGAGGTTTTGACACAAAAAAAAATGTTTGTAGAGCATAAAAGAAAACGTAATCAATTAGGTTAGTGATCTAATTGATTAAGTCAAAATTTCAGAACAGATAAACATGTAGATAATTTATTAGATAATCGATTATTTTATGCATAATTTTAAATGTTGATGCAAATTTTTATTTATGATGTACATGTAAAATCTAGTATGCCTAACTCATTTATAAACACATAGAATCTATTTCTAGCCAAAGGTTTAGTAAATATGTCAGCTAATTGAATATTAGTGTCAATGTATTCAGTTTTGAACTCTCCTTTTGCTACATGATCCCTAATGAAATGGTATCTTATTTCTATATGTTTTGTCCTATAATGCATGATTGAATTCTTTGTTAGATTGATAGCACTAGTGTTATCCCACCTAAGAGGAATATTTTCTAGATGAATGCCATAATCTTCTAATTGATGCTTGATCCATATGGACTGTGCATAACAACTCTTTGCGACGATATACTCAGTTTCAGTAGTTTAAAGTGGAACACATGCTTGTTTTTTAGAATGTCATGATACTAATGAAAACCTCAATAAATGACATGTACCACTTGTACTTTTCTATCAATTTTGCATCCACCAAAATCAGAATCACTATATCTTAGTAGTGATATGTTAGCCCCTCTAGGATACCATAAACCTAGACTTTTAGTGCCTTTCAATTATTTCAAGGTTCTTTTAACAATAGTTAAGTGTGATTCCTGAAATCTTGCACAAACACATACACTATGCATGATATTAAGACGATTAGCAGTTAAGTAAAGTAGAGAGTCAATCATACCTCTATACTTTGTTTGGTCAACACACTTGCCTCCTTCATCAACATCTAGATATCAATTAGTGGCCATTGGTGTTGAGGATTCTTTGCTGCTGTTCGTGGGAAATTTCTTTAATAATTTCGCATAATACTTGGCTTGATGGATGAATATACCATTCTTAGCTTGCTTAATTTGTAGTCCAAGGAAGAAAGTTAGTTCTTCCATCATGGACATCTCAAACTCTTGTTGCATATTTGTACAAAGAGAGATTATGGATCCAAAAATGATATCATCAACATAGATTTGTACAAATAGTAGATCTTCATTTGAATTTTTAACAAATAATATGGAGTCAACATTACCTCTATGGAATTCACTCTTGATAAGTAAGTCTTTAATACCATGATCTTGGAGTTTACTTTAGGCTATATAGATCTTTCTTTAGTTTATAGACATGGTTTGGAAATTCAAAATCTTGGATTCCTGAAGGTTGTTCAACAAATACTTCTTCCTTGATGTATCCATTCAAAAAAGCACTTTTCACGTCCATTTGAAAGAGTTTAAAGTCCAACATTGATTCAATGGCTAGTACAATTCTTATGGCTTCTAACCTGACCACAAGTGCATAAGTTTCATCATAGTCAATTCCTTCTTCTTGATTATAACATTTGGCCACAATTCTTGCTTTGTTCTTCACAATGCAACCACTATCATTCAACTTGTTCCATAATACCCATTTGGTTCCAATAACCTATTGATTTTGGTGTTGAGGTACTAAATCCCAAACTTCATTTCTTTTAAATTGGTTTAGCTCCTCCTGCAATGCAAGATATCAATTCTCATCTTTGAGAGCATCGTCCATTGTCTTTGGCTTTGTTTGCGATACAGAGGCCATATTTAGACACAATTGACTCAACTACCTCCTTGACTAGCAAAGCATATAAAGTTTATAACATAAGAACTTTGACTATTGAGGAATCAATCCACGTTACATTTGATGAATGTTTGGAAACTTGTACTAACATGTTTGAGTCTAGAAAAAGCAAAGATTTTCTTGAGACAGTGGGACCAAGCTGAAAAGTCTCAAACTATCTATACTGAAGAGAAAACTATTGGTATAGCCACAGATAATCAACTAATCAATTAGATGATCTGCAAAAATTATGGACTGCACCAAAAGACATGTCTTTGGATAACGTGATATGAGATGTATCAAAAGGTGTTTCTACAAGAAGGTAGTTGAGTCAATTATTTCTAAATGTGACATTTGTATACCAAATAGAGCCAAAGATGGTGGATGATGCTCTCAAAAAGATGAGAATTGGTATCTTGCAATGCAGGAAGAACTAAACCATTTTAAGAGAAATGAAGTTTGGGGTTTAGTACCTTGACACCAAAATTAACAAGTTATTATAACCAAATGATAATTTAGGAACAAGTTGAACGATGGTGGTTGTATTATGAAGAACAAAGCTAGAGTTGTGATAAAAGGTTATAGTCAGCAGGAAGGATTTGAATATGATGAAACTTATACACATGTGGCTAGGTTAGAAGCCATAAGAATTCTTCTAGCCATTGCATCAATGTTGAATTTAAACTCTTTTAAATGGATGTGAAAAGTGCTTTTCTGAATTTATACATCAAGGAAGAAGAAGTATTTTTCGAACAACCTTCAGGATTCCAAGATTTTGAATTTTCAAATCATGTCTACAAACTAAAGAAATCTCTATATGGCTTAAATCAAGCTCCAAGATCATGGTATGAAAGACTTAGTCAATTCTTTATCAAAAGTGAATTCCATAGAGGTAATGTTGACTCCACATTATTTGTTTTAAAATCAAATAAAGATCTATTATTTGTACAATTCTATGTTGATGATATCATTTTTGTATCTATAATCTCTCTTTGTACAAATATGCAGCAAGAGTTTGAGATGTCCATGATGGGAGAACTAACTTTCTTCCTTGGACTACAAATTTAAGCAAGCTAAGAATGGTATATTCATCCATCAAGCAAGTATTATCCGAAATTATTAAAGAAATTCCCCATGGATAGTCACAAGGAATCCTCAACACCAATGGTCATTAATTGTTATCTAGATGTTGATGAATGAGGCAAGTGTGTTGACCAAACAAAGTATACGGGTATGATTGGCTCTCTACTTTACTTAACTTCTAGTCGTCCTGATATCATGCATAATGTATGTGTTTGTGCAAGATTTCAGTCATGTCCTAAGGAATCACACTTAACTATTGTTAAAAGAATCTTGAAATAATTGAAAGGCACTAAAAGTCTAGGTTTATGGTATCCTAGAGGGGTTAACATATCACTAGTAGGATATACTAATCTCTATTTTGGTCGATGCAAAATTGATAGAAAAGTACTAGTGGTACATGTTATTTAATTGGGTGTTCATTAATGTCATAGCATTCTAAAAAGCAAGCATGTGTTGCCCTTTTACCTACTGAAGTTGAGTATATCGTTGTACCCTAAACCCTAAACCCTAGGTTTATGGTATCCTAAAGGGGTTAACATATCACTAGTAGGATATACTGATCCTGATTTTGGTCGATGCAAAATTGATAGAAAAGTACTAGTGGTACATGTCATTTAATTGGGTGTTCATTAATGTCATCGCATTCTAAAAAGCAAACATGTGTTGCAATTTCAACTACTGAAGTTGAGTATATCGCTGTAGGGAGTTGTTGTGCACAATCCATATGGATCAAGCATCAATTAGAAGATTATGGCAATCATCTAGAAAATGTTCCTCTTAGGTGTGATAACATTAGTATTATAAATCTAACAAAGAATCCAATCATGCATTATAGAACAAAACATATAGAAATAAGACATTATTTCAATAGGGATCATGTAGAAAAAAGGGAGTGCAAAATTGAATACATTGACACTAATAATCAATTAGTTGTCATATTCACTAAACCTTTTGGCTAGAGACAAATTTAATGTGTTTAGAAATGAGTTAGGCATACTAGATTTTACATGTACAACATAAATAAAAAAATTTGCATCAAAATTTAAAATTATGCATAAAATAATCAATTATCTACGTGCTTAACTATTCTGAAATTTTTCATAATCAATTAGATCGCTAACCTAATTGATTACGTTTTCTTTTATGCACTGCAAACATTTCTTTTAGTTAAAACCTCAATTGCCTTCAAAATCCCCAAAACACTCATGAAACCCTAATTGAGAGCACCATTATCATCTTCATTCTTCTCCATACTCTACCCTGATAAAGAATCTTCAAGTGAGACGAATTTGAGGACAAATTCTCTTTAAGAATGAGGGTACGATAGAACTCTATTTCCTAAACTTCAAGTGGTACGAATTTGAGGACAAATTCTCTTTAAGAAGGAGGGAATGATAGAGGACTATCCCAAGATTCCATACAAGAAGAACTTGAAGATGAACTTTTGGGTTTTCTTTTAGAAATTAGTTATGTTTTATGTTTTTGGGTTTTGAGCTTTCTTCTATAATTAGTTTATGCTTTTATGTTTTGGCTTGGGCCTTCTTGTAGGGTTTGCAGGTTTGCTTAAACTTATGTGCCTATAAATAAAGGTACTAAAAATTGATGTACATACTTTGAGTCATATATTGAATTTGATTTCATTAAAGAGAGGGTTCTCTTTGTTCTTGGCTTAGGCATCTGGTTCTTATCAAAGATTAACATCTTTGTGGCGAATCTTCATTTGACTGATCAATCTGCTAGATTGTGGTGTCCTCCATCTCTGTCTTATTCCGCGTTCTTCTCTGATTTATTCGTGTCGTGCCTATTGAGGATTCAAATTCAGAAACGATCATACTCTTTCCTGGATAGGAACATATCATCTGGTATCTAGATCAAGGTTCTGGTTTAAATTTCCTCTTCTATGTTATTTTTCTGTCATATAAAAAAACTACAATTTGTCAATGTCTGCTTGTTTTGTGTTTTGTTTTAAATTTTGTTTGTTTCGTTGTAAGGAGTAAAACCCTTAAGGTTGTTTCCAATTTGGTTGATTTTTTTTTTATTTGGCCTATTTTTTTTCTCTTTTCTGTTCTTTATTTAAATTGTGTATTTCTACATTTGATTCGTGGAAATTATTTATTTTTGTGTTTGGGATGTGCAAGTACACTTACTTTTGATTTACATGAGTATGAGGTTTTGCAGGATCAATTGTTTAAGTTTTTTTTTTTTGAACTGCAAAAAAAAATAAAAAAAAAATATTGTGGATC
>Ga0214542_1011664_pt1 | contig 11894 bp, 12 predicted proteins | sample CNSS1metaG_FD_160096 | JGI IMG/M metagenome (GOLD analysis project Ga0214542, IMG submission 160096) | Root nodule microbial communities from cowpea collected in UCLA plant growth center, Los Angeles, California, USA - CNSS1 | ecosystem: Host-associated > Plants > Roots > Nodule | place: USA...
TATATTTTTATAGTCATATCATTTGTAAGACTGTATTTATATTGTGTACACTGGATTATCTGTTTTGGAACTATGATGAAACTCCCTATTTTTATTAGTTTTAAGCTGCTGAAATTGGGATGTTACAATAATAATACTTCATTTATTATAAATCATTTTCCCAAAACTGCGGGAATTTAAAACTTTATTACATTGATAAAACCAAATACAATCCAAATATTTATTAAACACAATACATTATCAACTCAGTCTCATTATAAAGCCAAGTTCTGTAATTCAAATGATTACAAGAAAATCCTTAAAACTCATAAAAATTATAAAATGCTGCCATAAAGTTTCCCAACTAGCCCACGCTCCGGCTCTACGCTCCACCAGTACCACCTGCAACATCATCTGCTCCCTGTACCGCGTACACGATCATCGCCAAACACACGCAGATAGGGTGAGATAAAGGAATATAAACATATGCAACAATTTATATAACAAAACACACACATTAAAGGAACTCCATCATTTGGTCTCATCACACATGGCCACCACCATGTAATCTATGTTCTACGCCTTTGATTGATAATCTCAAGTTATCGTTGTTGTCCAACCTACAAGCCACCATTTGTAGAACACATGCGGGAGCACTCGCTATTCTGAGCCACAACTCAAAGAATGCTTCATCAAAAATTGCCTAGCCCCGCTCCACACGAGTTGCCAGGCGCAAAAGGCTCCAGACCGCCTGGCGAAGAACACGTGCTGCCAGGCGCCAAGCGCCTCTAATTTCTATCGGTATCGTCTGGCGGGACAACCCTTATTGCCAAGCACCACACACTTCAATTCTCTACTGGTTTTGTAGCTATCGCCTGGCGGTCAAACACTACCGCCAGGTCCTACACCAGTACTTGCACAGTATTGGTTTTTAACCACCCAAAACAAAGTAAAATCAATTCATTCACATATTATATATATATATATATATATATATATATATATATATATATATATATATATATATATATATTCCCCCTTTAAATCCATGCTAGCATTCAATTCTAACTTAAGAATAATGCATGCTCAAACAAATATAAGCAGCAACACTTTAACAATTTAAGCGCATGATCCTATACACCAATGCAAATTAATATTGACACACATGCATTCACCAATAACCAATTCTCCACATGTGACTAACCCAAAGGAAACATTCAAATTGTTAGAGACTTACCCCATAAACCAATCATGCTTCATTAGAAGTTACTTGAAATTATCAAGAGCTTATTCATGTATTTCAAAGACTCCAAAATCAGCAAAATTGAGTAACGTATATCTCTAGCTACTGTCCTCCAAATAAAATCTCCACCGTTCAAAGTGAAGAACTACATGTTATGGACCACCTGTCAAAATTTCACCTAAATCAGACGGTTAGCGAACCAAGAAATGCAGTTTTACAAAAACTGCACAAACGAGAAAAAAATGGTGGCGCCTAGCATCCAGAAATGAGGGAGGTGGCGCCTGGAGGGACTAAACTAGTGCCGAGCTGTTCCTGTTCCATGAAAATACGAAAACAACATTTTTCGTAAATTAGAGTACAATGCATCACTGGTATGCGCCTGGCGGCAACCAAGGTGCCGCCAGCCGGTTCCTACTGTTCCAGGAACACCAACATTCTTCTTGCACTTGCGAACCTTAACCCATTCACAACAACCTTATTTTCCATCAATTTATGATTCCGTAGGATACAATCCCAATTATTAGGGTCACGATTCATCCCTAATATTTTCCATTCCCGAATTCATTTACCTTTTTTCCACTTACATTGCTGCCACTTATAGGAATTCCTAATTCATTAACCCTAAGATAATATTCATACGATTTTTATCTCAATTAACCTCCAATTCCACGAATCTTCCAAGGATATATGATGCCTAATCATTCTCAACAATTAGAACATCATTTCTACACGAAAAATATCCAAATCAAATGAATTTGACTCGCGTCACTTGGTGGGTATTCATCACCGCCAGGCAGTTCATATAGAAAACCCAGAACTTGCTACGAGCTTGCGTCACCTGGCGGTCGGGAGCTTACCGCCAGGCGGTTCCTCTCCAGGAACCCAGAAATAACACAACGCTTATGAGTCGCTTGTCGACATTTCTTCACCCGCCAAGCGATTTCTGGAAAAAATCCCAGAAATGTGAATTTTCATACAATTTGGACAGATTATTAAAACCCAATAATCATATAATTCATGCAATCAAACAATACAAAATTAAAGGTATAGTTCCAACTCCCCTAACCTGGTTTCCTTAGCTTATTTTGGACTTGTTGTGAATTACCTCTTGATCACCAATGGTCCTCCTTTGACTTTATCCCAATACAGCTCCTTGCTTCACTCAATCCTCTCAATACACTCTCTAATTTCGTTCTCTGCTCTCCAAGCACAATTGGAGCCACCAAAAACACTCTCCCTCTCCCTTAATTAGTCACCAATTGTTGTCTTAATTGGCAATGATGAAGGAAAACAAAAATGGCATTAAACTTAGAGTTTAATTGTCATTGAAGGTCCATTAGTGGCTGTTTTCTAGCCCCTCTTGGCTGCTAGGGTTTCCTTTGCCCTTCCACCTTCATGCCAAATAAAATTTTGGCAAAAAGAAAGTTTAGCTTGGGTTCACCAAGGTTCGAACCCATACCATGCCAATTGTCAAATCAATGCATAACCATTCAACCAATTCATGTTTAATGATAATTTATATAATTCTATGATTATATTATCACTCATCATGATCCAGTACATATTTAAAATAATAATAAATTAAATAGCACATAAATGGCATACATAGGACTTAAATTCAAGTCCTCTCACACAATTAAGTACTCTTAACCAATTGAGCTAGTATTTTTCCATGTCATACATGTCAGAATTATATGCCATAAAAGCTCCACTACCCGTATTTATTAAATAATTATTTATTTAATTATTTAAATTTCACGGGTCTTACAAGCATTGGGTCTTGTGAGGGTTAAGTTAAAAATTCTTGGTATGATAATTATGTTAAAATGAACCAATTGCTAAAAAGAAAAGGAGTCAAAGCATGACTGGATGGTAAATCTTGGATTGGGTATAGTATAGATGAAATCATAAGGAGTTGGTGAAACTCGGTTTGTAAATAAGTAACTGACTATGCTTGAGGCATTCTGGAGGTGCAGTTATTGGTTATAATTGTGGAAGGTTACTATGGTGGAATTCATATATGAATTGTGCATTATCGAACCATTTCAAGACTTGGCATGAGTTACTTGGATGAGTAGTATGTGCATTGAGTTGAGTGAATTGGTATGTTGGTTGAAATTATAACTATGAAAGTAGAGGTAATCCATATAGACTTAAATTTATAACTTGTATAAGTATTTGAACTGTTGGGGTGCTAAAACCTGTTTGGGGGTGCTAAACCAGTAGCTGGTACGCTTCTAGTATAGTGCCTAGCGACACGGGGAGGTCATTAGGCAATAAAAGTATTATGGAAGTCACTAGATTGCATGGCATCTGATGGTGAGGTGTAAACCGCTAGGCGATAGCCTTAAAAGAGTAAGGCTAGAATATGACTAGCGCCTGGCAGAGCGAGGTGTCTGCCAGGCTGTCTGCACTATGATTTCGCTTGGCGACGCTTAGACAGCGCCAAGTGATAGCGTATAGAGCAGTGTATTCTATTGGCTTGTTTTTTTGCATGTTTGGGATGTTGGACTTGGACCAGGAGATGCTTCATTGTGTCATGAGCAGGTAGGTTCATGGCTGGAGGTGAACACGTGATAATATGAGCAGGAAGGTTCATATTATGATGCTCTCGTGTGAGGATACGAGTGGGGAGGTTCTGTGCTCACACTTGAGGACTACTGTGAGCAGGGAGGCTCGTAGTTGTTGGATCACGTGTGTTGGACTATGGGTGGGGAGGTCCATAGAGTTGGACTACGAGCGGGGAGGTTCGTAGAGGCAGGACCACAATGGGCAGCTTCAGGAAGCATAAATATCCTGGGTCCATGGTCAAGCATTTGGTATGCTTGGAATAATGGCTTCATGTGCAAAAAGAGATTTAGAGTTTTACACGACTTGTGGCTTGTTTCTTTGGATGTGTGTGGTTTACAAGACTTTGTGTGATACCTTAAGGATGGGCTTTGCTAGAGCATTCCTTGAGTTGTGACTCAGAATGACATCCCTTGAGTTGTAGCTCGGGATGGAGGGTAAACACGTGACATTCTTTAAGTTGTGACTCAGAATGACATCCCTTGAGTTGTGGCTCGGGATGGAGGATGAACACTAAACATTCCTTGAGTTGTGGCTCAAAATGGTGTGTATTACCAGTGTGAGTGTGTGAGTTATGGCTCATACGGAGGGTCTCCACTTGATTGAGCAATCACAGGTTGTGGTCGGTGATGTACTAATCTTATGTTGAGAGTACGGACTGTGATTCATATTAGGAAATTCACCTGGTGTTGCGGAGTGTGGTCCCTAGCATGATTTCCCTCACGTGTTCTACAAGTTGTGGCTTGTAGGTGGCGGCATTAAAGAATATCTTAAGGTTATCATTTCGAAGACGTAGAACATGGATAAATATGGTGGTGGCCATGGTTTATGGAATCAGAGGATAGTGTTCTCTGATGAGTGTGTGTACATTGATTTGTAATTATATACATATATATATATACATATATATATATATATACATATATATATATATATAAGCTTAAATAGTCATTTGGTCCTACTTTTGGATCAGTTTGGTCTTACTTTTAAATTTTTGTTCAATTGGGTCCTAAATTTCGAAAATGTATTTCAATTAACTCTTTCGACCTAACGCCCTTAAAATTATTAATAGAAAATTGTGTACGTGTTACTTTGGCATTGACATGGATCATTGTTCAGTTACGTGGCTGTGAAAGCACTATGACATGGACTATGGTTTAATTGAAAAGGGGATTTAGGTTTAGGGTTCGTAGAGAAAGGCTCTTCTTCTCGCTTGTCCACTTTTCTCTTGCCATCCAACTTTCCCCAGAAAGTCATGTCTTGTGGTCCATCGTTGTCCTCTTACAACAGTTGGGGGCAACATGGTGGTGGTTCTAGGGTTCTAGGCGGAGCACCCATTTATGATCACGGAGAGCTTACCGTAGTACAGATAACAAGAACTGTGAAGAATTTGGGTAAACAATTTTGGGGCTGTGTCAATTTCAAGGTTTGTTTCATATGAGGTCTAATTTGAAGTTCTTTATGTTATTTAAATTGAAGGTTTGTTTAATTTTTTTTTAATAGAGAAGAGGGGAAGATATGGTGAAGTGTAATTTTTTCAGATTGTGCTTTGAAGATAGTGTTGATGAAAGAGATGATGTAATCCTTAGGCAAAGGAAAAGGATCTTTGGTCTGGAGAAATCAGTGAGAGTTTGGAAGAAAAGATTTCAGTTATCAATAGCTGGGATGTTGTTTCTGGTTTAAGTGAACATATTTTTTGTGATCTGTAATTTTCATGAGGTGTTTTAGTAGAAGTTTGTTATTTAGTTAATGAAGCTGTTTTGGCACGAAGGTTCAGTCCTTTCCTTTTCACAATTGTCCAGTCCATTCCTTTTCGCAATTTCAATTTATTTCTAGTTCAGCTTAAATAATGCAACTATCTGATTCAATGAATTGAAAAGTGAAGTATATTTGAAAGCAGAAACTAAACCAGAATCATAACACGAAGTGATGATAACATATTCTCTGATCATAAATTTCAAACAACATTGTTTGTCAAAATACATTCCACAATAATGCATTACATAAGTTCGTCCAAAATAGTGCAGTACATAACAGAAATAACACAAGTAAATAGTGCAGTACATAATTTTCTTCAAAATAATGCACTACATAATTTCAAAGATCATAGTTCACAACAAGTGATCATGGACATGGCCTTCGGATTGGCATTTTTGGCCTCATCTTTCTAATGCCATAAGATGGTTTAGGTGTTCCAGTTGGTGGAGTGGGTGTTGGAGTTGGTGCTGGAGTGGGTGCTGGAATGGGTGTTGGAGTTAGAGATGTCAAAATGGGTTTCAACCCGTGAGCCAACCCAATCACCATGGGTTCGAGCTGGGTTGGGTTGATAAAAATTCAATTTTTTCCAAAGTGGGTTGAACTCAACCCGACTCACTTAACCCACGGGTTAAACGGGTTCAAGCTGGGTGGAAGGTGGGTTGACCCACTTAACCCACCAACATTTTTTTACAATTTTTTACAATTTGTTTTAATAATTATTTACTACTCCTAATTATATATGTTCATAATTTTATATTTTTATATGCTAAAATGTTGTTCAATAATATTTGAATAGTTTGAATGCTTAACTAAGTTGATTGTATATGTTGATACTTCAATATTTAACTATAATCTATAGTAAATTACCCAAGCAACCGTTTTATAAAAAAAAATTCTAAATTAGCATGACAAAAATGTGTATTTTTTTTTATTTATATTTTGTTCAATAGCATGATAGAAAATGTGTAATATTACCCATGTTTTCTTGGACTATATGGACAATTTCTTGGAAACAATTCATCATATATTGGTGATGAGCGTGATGAAAACATTGGTTCTTGATTTTACTGTGATTGTCATCTCATGGATTGGTTAAAAAATTATTTAAATATTTGAATACTTAAAAATAAATAAATAAACAAATATTTTTTTTGTAGGTTGGTGAGCCAACCCACTTAACCCACCAACCCGTGGTGGGTTGAGTAGGGTTGCAAAATTTTTGGCTCACCATAAAGTGAGTCGGGTTGGGTTTACTCATTTTTAACCCGGCTCGTGGTGAGCCAATCCGTGTGAGCCGGGTTGGCTCACTTTGACATGTCTAGCTGGAGTGGCTGTTGAACTTGGTCATGCTTGTGGTTGACTTTGTTCTGTTGGTGTAGTGGGTCGTTCTTCACAGCCTTAGCGAGGGAGTGATGGACATGTATTTCTCTTATGGCCAAATTGTCTACAAACTGAACATCTTTTTCGATGGCCACCATTCCTCATCTGTGTGTTATCTTTTTTCAATTCCCAACCCTTTAGCCTTCTTTTTTTCTTTGGTCTTCCTGGCAACCTTTTTTTTCTTGGTGGTAATACATCAGGGAACTCAGTTCTCTCCCAGAAAAGATTCCCATTAACAGGGTATATTATAGAGTTGTAAATCTCTTCATATGATGAACGTAAAAACCAGTGTGGAATGAAATCATCTGCCTTCAGATTCAGAAAGTTCATGGCAGCAATTGCATGGCAGCATGGGAGCCCACTGACAAGCCATTTTCTACAACTGCATTCTTGACTCTCTATATTGACGATGTACTTGTCCCTAATATATGAGACATGCCTAACCTAAAACAGCTTATCACCTAACCAGCTGCAACGAAAGAATAAATACATTAACATAATCTTAAAATATGAAAATAATAAACAAATTTGCCAGTATATGTACCTTGGAAGCCAATATTTTGTATTTTCTGCTTCTTTTGATAGTCTACTGCGTATTTTGGGACAGATAACATCTTTCTACTTTTTTACTTTGAATTTGTTGGAAGCCCACCTATTCGTAATATATAATATGATCTCCTTCAACATTTTTATTATGGGCTTACTCCTGGCATCAACAATAACACTGTTGAACGCCTCGCTCATGTTGTTGACTAATGTGTCACATCTTACTTGCATAGTAAACCTAGACCTTGACCAATATCTACCCAAAATAAAATGTCATTAACAGAAATTGTGAGTGAAATACATGGACCAATCGATGTGGAAGACAAACCTGGGTGGAATTGCAATCAGATACTGTCTTCATTAATTGCCTTAATGTTATTCATTTCTCTTTCTTATGCTCTTGGGTGTGTGCTAATTGCTGCCTTCCACATCAACACTTTCAACTGTTGTCCAGCAAACTTTTTTCTGAAATTTGAGTAAAGATGGGGTATGCAAAATCTTTGCTTTGCGCCAGGTAGGAGCTCTTGTATGGCAAGCAACAATCGTTGTAAAAACCACGTGGGTCAGTGATTCATTCAGAAAAATTCACAATTAAATATTATAAAAAAGTATATTTTGCTGATCAAACATGAATGTGCATGACCTACACATATCAGGACCCCCAAGGTCTTCCACCAGTAACTCCAAGAACCTCAACAATGTCCCTTTGTTCTCAACCTCAACATGACCGACTCCATGTCTCTTTGTTCTCAACCTCAACAATGGCATAGGCTAAAGGTAACATTTGGTCATTTGCGTCTCGAGGAACTGTAATCAATAGTTCACCCCATATTGTCCTTTCAAGAAACATCCATCTAGTCCTGTAATGGGCCGACAAGAGACAAAATTGTCCTTACAAGCTTTAAAACAGGTATAAAACCTCATGAATATCTTATCACCATTTACATCTTCTACTTTGTTTTTCACAATCGATCCGGGTTAGATCTAATCAATTCATGAGTGTAATCATAAATTCTTTTGTATTGGTCTCTAAACGATCATTCAACCTCCTTTGCTACCAATACCTTTTCCCTATGAGCCATAGAAATTGTTACTTCTGTATTCCATTTTGTCACCGCTTTGTTACGTATATCTACTAGCTTCAAATTTGGATTTTCCCTTAGAGAGTTATCTATTGACTTATTCAACCATTTGGAGTTCATTAAATGAATGTTGAATTCCCTACTGTAGGTGTGAGTGTCAATAACTTTTTGTAATTGCCAAGTTTGACATGAAGTAAAAAAAGCACAATATAAGGACCACTCACACTATCCTTGGGCCCCTAAACATCTTGCCCTCACCCTTTCTTTATCATTTTTTGTAAATTTCAAATTCCCCCGAGCATGCTCTACATAGGTCCTAACACCATCTACAAATTGATCCTTGTTCACAAATATTGTACCCACACCCCATTTGTAATTTGCCATAGATTTTGGTTTGGAAAATGTCCCAAATGGACCACAACTCCCAATCTCATTTTTGTCTCTTTCATTATTAGTACCATTCAAACTTATTAACTCTTCTGACTCCAAACCATTATCAGACAAACCTTTGTTCAATTCAGGACTCCCATCACGAACCTTTTCCATGTCTTCATCAGTGTTTGTTTCATTTGGACGACATTCAACTTCCACCGTACCTTTACAAGATTTATGCCTCCTGCAGTCAACATTTATTTTAACATCATGTAGCCCTTCTGAACCCCAATCCTCACCATCAGTATTAGTACCAGAATCTGCCTCATAATCAATCCAACTATGCAGCTCCACCTCACTATCATTCTCTTCACATTGTTTTGTCCCTGCACCCACACCTTCACATCCAACTTCCGCCTCACATTGGTCTGTACCTACACCCATACCTTCACCTCCGACTTCAACCTCACATTGATTTGTACTTGCACCCATACCTTCACCTCCAACTTCAGCCTCACATTGATATGTAACTACAGCCACACCTTCATCTCCCACTTCAGCCTCACAATGTTCTATACCTTCACGTCCAACATCAACTTCGGGCTGTTTTAAAATTGCTCCAATATCATCCCTTAAAACAATTTTTTTACCCAACACTCCCTCTTTGTCCACAATTTCACTCTCTTTCTCACCTCTTGTGGAATGGCCAACTTGACTACTATCACCACTCTCTAAAGGGCCATGGACACCACTCTCACTTTCAACTATATTGTCCACAACTTCTGCCTCATCAACTCCATGCACCACAAAAAGTGAACCTCACCATATCGGTTAGCCACATTAACCATATTAATTGCACTGTTGTCATCAAACAATGGGTGCAACATCTACTCAACAGAATACCATAACCCCTTAATACTAATATACCTCATTTCTTTAATTGTCCCTAACACTTCAAAATAGGACCATCGGTCAGGATCACATGACCAATTAATGGTTTCCCCACCAATGTATTTAAAGTATTCATTAGTGGCAAAGTGTCCACCGTGGTGGACCACAACCTCGAATCTTTGGTCACACATCCCAAAAATCGATACAAAGACAAAGCCTGTAAAAGTATTAACAAATTTCAATGGGGGACCACTAACAAAATCAAAATTGTATTAAAGGTTGGGGGACACAATAACCCCATATAAATTTGGACCAAACCCAACACCAAAAACTGACAAACATACAATTTTTAATTGGGGGACAGAATCAACAACGAAAGTTGTATTTAAAGCGACAAACGGTAATGCACAAACAAAAAGAACCACAAAATCCATATAAAACAAAAAAATCACAAAAACGAATACCTAACCTCTTTGACGATACACTGTGACCACAACACGATTTTTGTCGCCAACTTGTCTTCTCCAGTCGTCCCTGTGAATCAATTTTGTGACCTAAAGCTTGCGAATCTTGCGAACCAATTACGTATTCGTGTCTGCGAACGATGCGATTCAATCTTCTCCCACCAACCGGCCAAAGACGAACCCTAAATCCCTTTTAGTTAAAATCAATCCCTAAAATGCAAAAAAAAAAAAAAAAACCTAAAAACATTTTCAATTAATTTCAATTTCACAGTCACAGCCACGTAACTGAATAGTGTCCACGTCAATGGCAAACTGACACATACACAGTCTTCTATTAAAAATATTAACGGAGTTAGGTTAAAGAAGTTAATTGAAAACATATTTTCGAAATTTAGGACCCAATTTAACAAAATTTCAAAAATAGAACCAAATGACTATTTAAGCATATATATATATATATATATATATATATGTAATATACATTTTTGAGAGTGATTATACATAATATAACTAATAACAAGCATAAAATAAAGACAGATAAATGTATGGGGAAAAGGTCAAATATATATGGAACATACATAGAGTAAAATTATAACCTTTATTTAGTCTTGTTTTCACGCTCTAAGTTCATTTTCCCTCTCATCTCTCGCTTATAAAATGATAGAATTAATGCCACAACTAACAACGATTAATTTCTCAACAAAAAAAAATTACATAACTCATCAACTCTATTCTTTTAAAAATTATTTACTTTTTTTAAAACTTATATTAGGTCAGTATAATATAAATACAGGCACAAGTACAATTAAGGATTACAAATGTTGGTATTATTTAATTATGAAAGTACAGTGACATTTTTAAATATACATGTTGTTACACTCTCAATATAAACTTTAGTAATATTTTTCATTTTAATAATAGTATAATAATTAATTTTTACTTATATATTTTATTATCATAAAAAATGTACTCGGATATGCATGCTTTGGTTTTCCACTAGATATTATAATATAGCTGGTCATGCTTCGTTCTCGACCACAGAACCTGTTTACAACACGTGTTGCTCTAAACGAGTTAGACAAATAAAATACACTCACAACTGACATGTCAAAGTCAATCCTTCATGAGTGGGTGAATTCGTAATTTTAAATTAAATAAAGTAATATAATTTCTACTTTAAAGAAATTAAATGAAATGTCCATAAAAGATATACTCTTACATAAGATAAACATTAATATGATAAATTACTCCTTAGTACTGAAAAAAAAAATCAATTTGATCCTTGATAGTATACAAAGGGCAAACACAGTATCTGAGTTTAATATCTACAAATTCATTTATGTTCATATAATAAAAGACACGAAAAATTATAAATAACCCACTTGTTCTTCACTTCACTCGTAAAAGAAAATATTATTCTTTATCCACGTGCTGCTGATTCAAGCATGCTGTCTGGATAGCTATGAATTAATTTATTCTTTAGCATTAAAGATGACATCCATCCATGAAATTTTTGGAATAAGAAATTAATACTATTCTAGATTCTGCACTTGAAACTATTTAAAGATTTTAACATCTTACATTAATTTTATTAACGCACAATGGTAATGA
>Ga0214542_1011665_pt1 | contig 11893 bp, 10 predicted proteins | sample CNSS1metaG_FD_160096 | JGI IMG/M metagenome (GOLD analysis project Ga0214542, IMG submission 160096) | Root nodule microbial communities from cowpea collected in UCLA plant growth center, Los Angeles, California, USA - CNSS1 | ecosystem: Host-associated > Plants > Roots > Nodule | place: USA...
CAAGCTCGAAACTTTTCTTTCGTGTTTGTGTTCACATCACTCTTCCAGTACGCAGTCACATCTCCAATAATTGCATTGATAGATATCTCAGTGGATCTTATGCATTTTACCAAATTAGTATATTTTTTCTCCCTTTCATCAACCTATATATATGAAATTAACTTTTTTACTGTATTTTTCTCTCTTAATTGGTTATGCAAAACGTCATAGTACTTTTCAAATTATAAATCAAGGCAGATCGACTATTTGCCTTTATTCTCTTTTGGTGTGTGACGTACAATTCAATACTGTTTTCTCTTTCAAATCCCAAAAAAAAAGTAATGATTTTTAAAAAATGATTAAATATATTTTTATTTTTTAAATTTTAGTAAAAATTAGAATTAATTTTTCTTAAAGATATTAAACTAATTTAATCTCTAAATTCTCTAAATATGTTCATTTAGTTCTTTTAACCAAATTTTAATCATTTGATGCTGTAGATACGAAATGAGATTTATCCAACTAAAACTTTACTAAATGAAATATGAACCTGACTTTCCTTTACCCATCATCGATTTTCTTTAGTTTGAGTAAAAAGGATGTCATACTCAACTCAACTGGATAAACTAAAAAGGAGAAAAGAGATTGTCTTGAAGAGTTGGTGAACCTAACACATCAACAACTTGAGAAAAAAAGGTATATACATGGGAAAGCAAAAGTTTTTCCAAGCAGATAGTGAGGAACCAGTATATATGGAGGACGTAAGCAAGGTTAAAAAATTGTGAAGAAATTTGAATCAATCGAAGACTAAAAGCATGGCTACACAAATAAGAAAGACATGTTCTGCAAGAGTCCTACTTCATCGTCATTGATGAAGTGGTCATCAAAAAAGCTACCATAAGCTTTCTTATCCCAATGAATGTCTTTCTCCATGCTAACAACATGAGGGTAGGCAGAGAGGTGTTGCGCGTTTCTGTGGGCTTTAAACCCGTAATGGCAGCAATATCCAAAAGGCTAGGAGCATAAAGTCATGGTAAGTTGTTGTTTCAAGTTTTAGGTTGAATTGTCCAGTAAGTTGCTAAATCCTTATATTCTCTTTTGTTGGACTACAAAGCATGCTTACTTTATCTAGTATTCAAATTTAAAATTGTTTTTAGTGGATTTTCCTAACTTTTACAGGTCATAACTAGTGCATGCACTAGTGATTTTTCTTGTTAAACTATAACTCGTGCATAACTTACGTTTTCCTTTTCATTTCAGAGGTTTGCATATGATAATAATTATAAAGAATTTCAAACTATTTGCAAAATTGGTTAATATTTTAATTTTTTAGGTAGTTTTTGTAAACTGAGTTGTTTCTTAGTTAGATTTTACCAATTTTATCTTGTTAGGTAGTCTCTTTACAGCTTCTTAGGTTAGTTTAGTGCAATTGCAATTTCTTAGCCATTATAGTAGAGTTTTTGAGGTTTAGGTATTGAATTTTAGAAGTCTTGTTAGGAGTTAATTTTTTAGTAAACTTTTTGTCATTTTCATTAGAATTTGTGTAGACAATTTACAGTTTAAAAAATATTTTTTGTAATTTTTAATTATTGAAATATTGTAAAAATATGATATATTTTGTGGTAGTTTTTACCATCAAAATATAATATATTTTGTGGCGGTTTTTAACTGTAAAAAATAATATATTTAGGAGTGGTTTTTAACTAACAAAACGATATATTTTGTGACGATTTTTAATGGTAAAAAATGATATATTTTTTGGCGATTTTTAATTGTCAAAATATGATATATTTTGTGACGGTTTTTAATCGTCAAAATATAATAAAATATCATAAGATAAAAGTAATTTTTTTTTCTTTTCTGACAGCAATACTAGCGGTTAAATTTTATTGTCACAAGTAGTTTTTGACATGTAATATACTATTAGAAATTTCATTTGTATCAGTTTTTAATCGATAAAACTTGTAATTTTAACCTCCACAAATGACGATTCTTAATATTTTTTTTAATATTTTATGAACTACATTAATACTATTTTTCAAAATATCTTGAAAGCCTACATCATTGCCATTTAACCTCTTTGAGTGTCCAACATTTGTGTAAATACGAGAACATTCTTTAATGATATAATAATATATTTAATAGAATGGAGTTGAAATTTTTATTTTATTTTTTTATCAGCAAATATATATATATATATATATATATATATATATATATATATATATATATATATATATATATATATATATATAAAAGAACACTTGGGGTGTTCTAACCCTATACAAAATTATGTATAATGTTTCCCAAATAGATTGTTCATGATATAAGATAATAATACCTTACATTTGTAATCCAAAAATTCTTTTTCTATATATTTTAATCTTGACAATGATATTCATAATTTTTCATATCATATTAATTACAAAAGTTATATTCCTACATGCATAATGTGCTTACTTCATTGTCCATTGTCTAGTGCTCTATCCATGCAATAATTATGTCTAATAAGGTTTTATCAATACCACGTAACCGAACATGTCCTTGAAAATTTGAATTTCTCGCAAGAAATTTTTGCATTTCAAACCTCCTTCCTTTGATGTTCTACTCAATCATTATATATTTGATTGATTTTAGTTCTCAAAGGTTTTGACCAGATTTTCCTCTAGGGTTTTGACTAGTTTTTCCTCCGAGGTAACTCTACCCAAAAATCACACATATGCCATATTTAGTCGCTATCCTGCTTCTAAAAACCAAATGGTTGATTGTTTCCTCACTCTCCCCACACATAACACACAGAACATTTTCTAACCTACAACCCCATATGTTTTAATTATTCCTTAGTTGGTAAACATTGAGTTATGCTAATCTGTAATCCACCCTCTTCCTTACATTGACACAACTTTGTCCATCGAACCCAAGCTATCTTTTTATCCTCTTTTCCCCATCCCCACAAAATTTTTTGTTGTATTATGATTATTTGTTAACTCACACAAGCCGACATCTTAAACAATGACATGTCATATAGAGCTAATGATGTAACTAAAGCCTTAATCAATCACACTCTTCCTACAAAAGATAGTTGTCTTCCTCCCCACTTTGTAAGTCTATTTTTTATTTTATCAATGATTGGTTTCCAAAAATTTTGTCCCCTTAGGTTGCCTCCCACATCCATTCTTAAGTATTTAAACAATATTCTCATTATTTTGCAGTTGAGAATCAATGAATATCTCCTTAGTTCACTTTCTTCTATACCCAGTCCACCAATTTTGCTCTTATGGAACTTCATTTTAAGGTTTCATGCTAGTTCAAAACATTTAAGAATACTTTTAACCACCATTATGTTTTTTATTATCTGTCTTACAAGTAAACAATATATCATCTACAAACTACAACATACTTGTTGTAATATCATTTTTCCCTATTTTAACTCCTTCTAAAAGTTGTCTCTTAACAACTTGTCTAACCATCCTAACTAGGCCTTCAAAGACTATTATAAATAAAGAGGGTTCCAAAGGATCTCCTTGTCTAAGACATCTTATTGGTTTGAATTATTGAGTTAGGTTGCCATTGACTATGATTAGGCATCCTTTGATTTATGTCGACTGAATAGTGTCTATTATGTTAGGGAGTATACTTTTCAGCTTATTAAACAAGGATTTGGATATCATTTATATATGCATCCTACTAGAGAAATTGGTCTATATTCATCTAGGTCTATAGGGTTGTCAATTTTGGGTATAAGATATAAATGTTTCATTGAAACCTTGGGCATTATCTCTCTTTTCAAAATCCTTCACAGCTTGTATCTATTCCTTTTTTAATATCTCTCAATGTTGTTTTATGAATCCAAAATTAAAGTCGTCTAGCCTGGACTTTTGGTGCTCTCACATTGCCAAACAACAACTTTTATTTCCTTCTCTATGATATTGGATGTCAACATTCTATTATTTTCAACTGTTATGGTTGGGAAATAAATATTATCTAGCCTAATGCCATTAGTTGTTTCATTTGTCAATCTTTTCTTAAAGAACTACTTATTTTCTCCTTTAACAACATTTGGGTGCTCACACCAAATCCATAAAATGTTCACTCCTTTAATTTCATCTTTTGCTCTTTTCCGCTGCAAGATTGAGAGAAAGTATCTTGAATTTAAGGTTGTGTTTAAGTGCTTTTAATTTTTCTTTTAAGACCCACATTCCTTTTGCCCATTAATTGTATGAATTTTCTAAGATCTTTCTAGTTCCATTTTAAATCCATTGTGCTCTTGCTATATATCAAATGTGCTAAATGGTTTGGGGCCCTAATCTATATTTTTTGTCTTTACTATCAATGCACAATGGTAAAAAACAACTCTGTCTAAAATTTATTGCTTATAGCCTTCCCACTTATCCACCCATTCTTTAGTTACTAGAACTTTATCCAACCTACATTTTTCAAATCCATTTACTTTATACCAAGTATATTTTCGCCCAACCATTGGTATGTCATCCATCTCTAGGTTTTCTATGAATTTATTAAATCCATTTATCTCTCTTATCTTATTCCCCCTGTTTTTATGCCTCTTCTCTCCTTAGTATTCCTACCAACATTGAAGTCTCCTACAACACACAATAGTTTACATAGACTATTTTTCTTATGTTCACTGTTTCCTTCCACATCTCGCTTTTTTTTTTTTTTTTGCTTAGTTGGCATGGTGAGTACACATTCATAATCATAATTGGCACATCTTCCCTTTTACTTTTTCCATACATGACCAAGAAACCACTACTACTAATATATCTTTCACATATAAAACTATTCTTCACATCTTAGACCACACTAAACTAGACCAAATGTATAAAAGTGTTGCATAAATATATAAGTGTGTCTTAAAACTACAAAAGGCAACATTTTATAAATCGTTGATTATTTAGGCAACATTTTTTTACAAGTTGGCCATAGAAAATATGGACAAAACAATGAAATTATGGCATCTTCCTTGTGTTGTTTCCTTATCAGTTATACTATACACTATGAATATTTTTCATACTTATAGATTAAGCAACGCTGGAATGACAACAACTAGAAAAACATTGCGTAAAATAGGAATAAGCCACAATTTTTTTTCTATTGTTGCTTATATAGTGATTTTTATTTGCCTTAAACCTAGAAAGTATACAAAAAAATGTTGTCTATTTGTTTTAAGAAATATGGAAGAAAATGTTGATAGTTATAGGCAACAGTTGTTAATGTCGGATAGTTTAGACCATATTCTTAAAATTATGATAATTTAACAATATTTTTAAATTACAATTATATGACCTAATTAAATTATTGTAAGATGGATCAATTGTCTTGTGGTGGAGGGTAGTTGGGCCAAGTCACAATCAAATCATGACACTTTGGTTGCTACAATCTTAAGAAGAAAGAGTTGCACTTTAACTATTAACTATACGTTTTGGCTTAATGGTAATCGCTTAATCCGATAATTGGTATCAAAGCCAAGGTCATGAGTTTGATTCCCAATAAGACAATTGTTTAGGCAAAGATTAAATAATTATGTTCTAAACATAAATGCAATAATTAAATAATCATTATTTCCTTAAAGAATACACAACATTTCATAACAATTTTCATTCCTTATTGATTCAAATTTTGTTTCTTGTAAGCACGCCATTTTTATACCCACATTATTCCTATTTTTCGGAATCTTATATCGTTTCTTCCTCACTGGAATTAGTTATTCCTATTTCTTTACCTATTTTGCAAATTTGTATTGCCTATGTATTGTCATTCTTTAGCAAAAAAATTCTATTGCAATTTGTCAAAATCCAATTTCGTCTGGATAAATAAATTTGTCCTAAAAAAAATAAAAAAATTATATGTTTTTAATTAGTGATAGAAAAAACAAAAAAAAAGGAGAAAAATGGAAATAAATATAATAATTTTTCTTTAGATTTTCTAGCATTAAAAGAAGAAATAAATAAAATCCCAATTTGTTTTTAATTGTCACTCCCGTTATATGAGCCCAAATGTTTTATACATATTTTCACCCTCACTTTTTGCTATTTACACTTCTCACATGACATGTCAGAAAATGATATTTTAAAATACATGTTTTTTAGAGAAGGGTACAATTTTAATAACTAGAAGCAAATATTTCGAGTAATATTATTTTTTAGAGAAGGGTACAATTTTAATGATTAGAAGCAAATATTCAAATTAAAAATGTTTTTCAGAGAAAGGTACAATTTTAATAACTAGAAGCAAATATTCCTTGTAATAATTAGAAAATAATTATATGAAAATTATGTTATGATTTTATTTACATAATATGTTGCATCAAGATCTTATGTGCCAGAAAATATGTGATTTTAATAATTACAGACAATATTTTTTTAATAATTATAATTAATACCCTTGATATTATGCGATAATTTAATTTCTATAATATATTTCATCGGGACCAATTCCTTCCTCATATATTTCATTATAATTAAAGATTAGGATTTCAGTGGTATCCCAATGTATCTATATAAGCACAAAATCTCTCCAATGCAAGGCAAAAAAAAAAAAAAAAACTTAAGACCTCTCTTCTTTTTTTATTACGAGAGCACACACGCAAATGGGATCACCTCATTATCCGCTCGGTCAGATTAACTTTGTTCGTGTTCTTGAAAGGTAAGTTCTTTTTTGCTCCTAATGTTATTCATGTTTTGGTGAGCATAATAAAATTAACGGGTTGTGAATCTTGACTTTATTACTCTGTTATAATATCAAGTGTATAATTGATGGACCCATTAATTGGCTAAATGTGTTTGGGGTTCGAATGTTAGGTGACTTTAGGTTTTGATTCATGATTGATATGGGTCAATTGAAGCTTAATGTTCAATTGCAACAACAACTCTGATTGCGAATGAACGTCTCTATTTGAGTGATTAATCCATGTGAAACTTAATTTATATGTGTGACCTTTTTCTCTCTTCATTGGGATGCAATTATTGTTATCTTGGTAAATAGAAATATCTCTCGTAGGCTTTTAATTCTCTTTTTTAAAAAATATAAATTATATTATTTCATTTATACACTACAAAAAATTGTGTAAATAGTGGCGGTTTTAATATGACAGTTATTTAAAATCTTCGGTTTTTACTTAATAATACGACGTTTTTTGAACCGCCATATTTTACATGTAAAATGTGATAGTCTTAATTGTTATTTTTTGAACCGTCATATTTTGCATATAAAATATGACAATTTTAACTGCCATTTTTTTCAAATAATGTTATAAACACGTTTTTTCGATTCTTTATTTTATCTCTCTAATTTTTTATTCTCTACTCTCCCTCTCCCTCTCCCCTTTCATCCCTTCTACCTCTTGGTGGAAATAGCTTATACACTCTCAAAACCCTAGTCCCTTCAAAACCCTAATCCCGTCAAGCACACAAAATACCAGAGCACCTTCACCGTTGGCAAACCCATATTCCAATTCCTCCAGGTCACCTTCACCTCCATCAATTTCATCGAGTATCGCCCGCTTGACCCCTCCTTATGTGCCACACCACCATTTCTCCCCCTCTATCGTCGCTCCTATCTCACCTAAACTCGTTGTTGACGACGTCGAGGTCAACGAAAACCTCATCAAAGATGACAACAACAGCGAGAAACACAAGACTCGGGAGGAGATCAACGAGGGAGGAGGTGAGTTTGTGTAAGCATAAGTTTCTTTACTGCAGGAGGTGAGTTTCCAAGCACATTTTATTGATCCCATGTTGTGTTTGTGTTTCTTGTAAGGGTGCATATTCGTTTTCAATATTTTCCATAGCTTCTATTATTAAATACCAATTATGTTGATTTTTCTTGACAAATAAAAAAATTTGCTATGAAGGTAGTGTTACTTTTTAGTATCTAGTTATAATATGTTATGTTTCTTGTATTCAAAATTATTAGTTAGAACCTATGCATATACAGAATTAAGTTAATTTATTGTAGTAGAGTGTTTTGGGAACTAATTTCATTACTTGATTATTTTACTGCTTTTAATAATTCTGAGTGACTTTTTTCTTGGAATAATTTGAGTCTTGAACTATGTTGGAATAATTTCAATTTTACAATTGTCAAATGTTACTTCATGGTGAAAGAAGAAGAATGAAGAAGCCACTTTTTTGAAGGACTTGAAAGATATTGACGAGTTTCATGCTTTTATGGATGAGCGTCAAACTTGCTTCAAGAAATCAGTTCAAAAGGTTTTTGTTGTGTTGAACCTAAGCTTTCTTATCTGGGAATTTTTGTTCACCTCCACAATGTGTGCTTTTGGTTTATTTAAGATGTTTGGTATGTCCAAGGCTGTTGCAAAGAAGAACACTAACATTGTGTGTTGATTATAAGGTAGGACGCTTGGTAGTTTCTTTCAAATAAAAGATTCATACCATCACTACCACTTCTAAGTAGTGAATTACTTTATATACAGAGCCTTATATAAGCATATACTGAGGAAACATCTTTGAAAGCATATCCAAAGTGTGAGATAGTGCCATGTGATGACTTTGAGACCTCACACTCCCATTCCTTGTTTATTTCAACCTTTGTCTTTGTCTCCATATGATGTCCTATCCAATAGATTCTATAATGATATGTTTATATATATTTTTTCTGCAGGCCGTTGAATCGAGGTTAGTGGATAAAGTTATTATACCTATCCAAAGTTCAGAAGCTGGAAGCATCCTGTTTGTATCAGAAATATTCTTATTATTGAAAATTAACAATTTTTTGGAAATACAGGGGTACAAACATAACACTCTTAACTACACTGAAAAATCCACACTCTTATAATTATTGAATATCATCTCAAGTCTTGGATTTGCTTGATAACTAAAATACTCCTTCATAGACTTTTAATTCTCTTATTTTAAAAAATAAAGTTAAAAATTAAAAATTATATAATTATTAATATCATGTCAAGTCTTGGATTTGCTTCGTTACTAAAATACTCCTTCGTAGACTTTTAATTCTCTTATTTGGAAAAATAAAATAAAATAATATAATTATAAATTATAAATTATATTTCATTTTATATAATTATTGAATATCATGTCAAGTCTCGGATTTGCTTGATAACTTAGATTTTTATCATGTTGAATTTCAAATTCTCTTGATAATTAAAAATATTAAAATTTTCAAAATTTAACTCATCATCTCAAGTAGTATTTTACAAAGAACTACATGATTGTTGATCTTCCAACTAGTAATATGTAGGAGCAAGGTACAATCCTTGTCAGGCCTAACAAATAAAAATAATAATTTTGTTTTTTATCTTTACTATCTTGTATGTGCATTATTTTCTTTGATGTTTGGGGAACAACAAATATACTTTTATTTTGCATACTTAATTAGAGGGAATTGTCTTAGGACGGACGTTGTGGGGTGCTAATACATTTTCCGTACGTAACTGACTCTCGAAAATTGCCTTCGTTCTTGAAAAGAATCGACGTCGAATGACTCTTTATTCATTAACACCATCGGATTCAAATTTTCTCCATTTGAATGAGCCACCTTTTGCTTGTCTCGTGGACTCTCTATCATTTTCGTGCATGGCTTGTGTTGTTTCCTTATCCCCTCATTTGTAACATCCCAAAGGAATATTACTGATATTAAACAAATAAAATTCGAATCACAATAAATACTGCATTGAACATAAACTATTTTCCAAAAACGCGAGAAAATTTAAAAAAGAACATAACTGGTACCATACATAATCCGAATGTACCATATCGTTATATACAAATGATATTAAAATTCAACATAAAAATATTTACATCAAAATCAAAACAATAGAGTTTCTCTCAAAATCCCAAGTAGCCCATGCTCTCCGTCTCTAAGCATCTCTTGGCTCACTTGTCAAATCATCTGCTCCCGGATAACACAGTATCCGATCATCGTCATACACACACAGATAGGGTGAGCTATGCACAATAAAAATATAAACAGATATATGAAATAAACATGTTTCCCATCCTAAAATAACATAACTATAAACCTCATACTTTTAAACTCACCCAACCATGACCTCATAGTCCTTCATAAGTCATATGCATGAACTAGGTCTTGGGACTTCCCTGTGCTCCCACGAAATTAACTCATTCGTGGTCCAACCTTATGATCTTATCCCGCTCATAGTCCTGCCCTACAGACACCTCGCCTGTAGTAAAACATCCAAGTCTCATACTTGGATCCTGGCACGCACGTAATCACCATACTATGGACTCCTCGCCCAATAGTAGCTGACGGGAACATCACAGTTCCTTGCCCATCGTGCACCTGACATATGCAATCACCATACTAAGGACTCCTCGCCCATTAGTAGCCGACGGGAACTCAACCAGTTCCATGCCCATCATGTGTCCACCATCAAGCACATCCCAGACCCCTATTTGACTTCAAGGTGTTGCGGACTTAGTTTCACCCATCCCCATGCTTATTGAACGTTAATTTTCTATTGTGCACATTTTCCTCATTCGTTTTTAGTTTTGGTTCATTGTCTCTAACATACTGATTCCCTTCAATTCCTTCCCAATTTACGTTATCTTGATAACGGTAGTGTGGTTCCTCTGTTTGTTTCTAGTAATTCACGTCGCCACTGTGATTGTACGCTTCATCACCGATCTGTGGCGTTTCCTTTCCCTAGGTGACCTCTTTATCGTCACTATCCTCCTCCTCTGTTTGGTTTTCCTCATCTTCATCAACAAAGTTTGCCGTTGTGGAGTTGCTATTTGTAATGTGTTGTATGCCTTCCATAGTTACATCCTTGGTTTGCTCTAGTATTGATTTCTTCCTTGAGTATGACTCTATATACAACTCTAATGATTTTGATCTCCATATTTCTATTTGCCATGAATTTGTTTGGTATTCAAACTCTCAATCTTGCATATTGTAATAATGTCCAAGCTTTTATTTCTTCATCCACATCATGTAACATTCCAATCGGGAGCACAACCTTCTCAAAACACTTTTTGTTACAAAGTGATAAAGGTAACCCACTACATCTTACCCATACCAACTTATGTGAAGGTAATTTTTCGTTGGACCATAACAATATTGATTGAAACATTGTTCCAAACCAAGGTCTATTTTCTTAAAATACTTCATTCAGCTTCTTTCCTTCAATTCCCGAAAGCAGTACCATATCATCACCCAAATACCTTACTCTTAGACAACCCATTCCCCAAAGAATAATATTTTCTTTCAGTGTATCCAGCTGGTTGTAATTACAGAGCCTACCAATGTAGTTTTTATTTAGCCACACCAATGTTTCTTCCTCCACATTTAGTTGGACACCATTCCGGTTTGCATTTTAATTGATAATTTTATTTCCATTCATTATGACTTGGGCATATGATTTGTCTGTTGTTTTCCACCCTCCACTCTGAGTTCCTTTAGTTCTTCTATATCGAGGTTTGTTTACATGTATCTTGGCATTTCCTATCTGAATTTTCTCCAGATCCTTTTCTAGTATCTCTACATTCTCCACTAAGGAATCGAACAAAACCAAATCTTATCCTCTATGATTTAATTTTCTTGATATGAAAACTTTTTTGCACCTTTCCCCATCTTCTAAAGATCTTCCACATGTCATATTCTTCAAAATTATTCAAAAAAATGTGAGAAGACGAACGTTGTTTCTAGCCTTCCCTACCATTGTTGTGTATTCTGGATCATTCGTTCACGGTGATTTTCTTCTTAGATCTTCCTCCCATTCTGCCAAACTATTATTTTTTCTTCCTTCTTCTCGTCAACTTGTCTATTATAAATAAATAAATGAACACACACACACACACACACACACACACACATATATATATATATATATATATATAAGACTTGTTTTAAAAGAAGAGCTTTGATTTGTTTTACGTAAAACAATAAAAATATGATA
>Ga0214542_1011668_pt1 | contig 11883 bp, 7 predicted proteins | sample CNSS1metaG_FD_160096 | JGI IMG/M metagenome (GOLD analysis project Ga0214542, IMG submission 160096) | Root nodule microbial communities from cowpea collected in UCLA plant growth center, Los Angeles, California, USA - CNSS1 | ecosystem: Host-associated > Plants > Roots > Nodule | place: USA...
TTAAAATTTAAAATAATATTTTATTTGATTAAATATGACTTTAATAATAATTTATATGTATATATAAACAAATTTAAAAAATAAAACAAATTAAAAAATTTGAAAACTAATTAAAAAAATTTAAAAATTTAAAAAAAAAAAAACTAGACGGGCCAGCCCGGCCCGGCCCGTTAGCCCGTCCTATACGGGACGGGTTGTGATTATCGGCCCGTTTCTATTTGACAGGCTGGCCCGTCCCGGCCCGTTTTTTGACAGGTCACATACGGGCCGGGCCAAAACGGGCCGGGCTGGCCCGTTTGCCACCCCTACTTAAACTATCACATTAGCATTTCATATCAGACACCATTTCAAGACTTCATCATACAACCTAAATTATGCAACACTTGGAGATATAACTCCCAATTCAACAAGTGAAACCCATCACATAGTTCAATCATTCAGGTAATTCATAGTAAAATCATGATGTTAGTGATTTCAACATGTTTATAAGATAAAACAGTACAAATAGCTTCCCTTACCTGGTGAAATTCCTCAACGCACTCTAACAATGCCAAAACCTTTCCTAAGCCACGAGGTACTCTATCTACAAATAGAAATACTAGAAAAATGATCAGATAATATACTCGTGATCATTGATCAATAGCAAACCAAACATAAAACTAAAGGAACACGTGCAACCTCAATGAGAGACGCATGCAAAGATTAAATTTTTTTTTTTACAAAGAGTTGAAAATCAACTTACTCAATTTGAGAAATTAATCTTATGAACTTGAAGATGTCACCACAAAAATCACATAGGCAGTCTCCAATCTTCAAAGAGATGATCACACAATTAAAAATTGTACAGAAACGAAAGAGAGCTCTAGAGAACATGTTCTTAGAGAGATGAAATGTTTTAAGTAATAAAAATCATTTATAAAATTTCTATTTATACTTAAGTATTTTGTAATTAAAATAATTAAGTTTCATTATTTTAAACACAATGTCAAATCTAAAATACTATTTTTAGGCCGTTACAAACTATAACTATGCAATAGATCTTGATTTAATAGAAACGTAACAATTTAGTACAAAGAAAAAAAAAAGTTTAACTTAATACAACTAAAATAAAAGTTTACTATTGAAAAATATATAGTTGATGTATAATCTTGATCATTCAACTTCAAATAGTTACTTAATATTTGTAATTACTACAAATGAAAGGTGGTAGAGATCAATAATTGTCACTCAATATATAAATATGCATTTCAATTTCAATGTTAATATGTATATTGAGCTTTTATCATGATATCAGCCTGAAATGTCTAGAGGTTGAACCAATTGAACAATTAAATTACCTATTCAAACATAAGAAGAAGTCTATGAATTTCATTTATTTGTTGAGAATTTTATATATTTTTGGTATAAAAACAATGATAATTAAAATATTTAAATTTTTTTAGTTAAAATTTATAATTTTTTTAGATATCATAATTAAATTTAAATTTTATATATATATATATATATATATATATATATATATATATATATATATATATATATATATATATAAACAATAATAAATGACAAAAAATATATAAATATAAATAACAATAAATTATAATAAATATAAACAATAAATAATATAAGTAAGTATAATAATAATAATAATAATAATAATAATAATAATAATAATAATAATAATAATAATAATAATAATAATAATAATAATAATAATAAAATGCTTCGTAATACATAATAATAAATCACTACAGAAAAAATAGTTTTTAAAGTCACTTATTTAGTTTAGTGGCAGTTTAATTGAAATGCCACTAAGTTAAAATAAATTAAAAAATTATATAAATTTATAGTCAGTTCACAACCAATGAGATATTTTAAATGTGTGTACTATAGCAAGAGTATTTGGCGTCTAAATCAATTTATTGGCGCGTTTTCGTTGCAAAGTATTTCACATAGCTAAATCTCTTCTTTACCTAGGTCATTTTTTCTTCTGTAGAAAAGTATCTTCTTTCTCTCTAGAAGTCATCCTCTCTCCCATGGAAGTCGTTTGTAAATCTTCTTCTTGTGCAATTTTCTTTCCCGAAGTGTTTTTCTCCTCTTAGTAAGTTGATTTTCGCTCCCGTAAGTTATTTTCCTCTTTATATTAGATTTTCTTTTGAAGTTTTCATAATCCCTAATTTCAATCACTATGTGTTTTTGTATTAGATTCAGCACAAAGCTTAAGAACAGCATTGATGTTTTTCGTTCTCTTTCGCTTTCAATTTTCGATTTATATTCATTTCATTTCTCTTTCCCTCTTTTATTCTCTTGTATTTGGTTATGTTTTTCCATAATCATTTCCATCTAATTTCAATCTAAGTCTTTCATCGACACCACCAATAGAGGCATTGGACCCTGCTATTCCAGCAAGGTTAACCGCAATGGCATCCGAGTGGGCAATTTGAGGCACATGGATACTTTTCCCTAGAAGCTTGATGCTATATTGTCAGATGCAGAATTGAGGTTCAAAGATTTCAACTATGGTTATTCCAGTTCATGGAAAAAAGCTTATCTAATTGGATTGCTTTGATAATAGTCAAGTTTTAGTGATTAATTTTAGACATTAATTGAAACTTAAATTATGTTGATAAATAAATTTTCGTATTGACAGCATCTATTGTAATCTTAAGCTTTTCTACATCAATATTTGATACTCCAAGAATATCAAGCAATATTGGTATTATTCACAAACCATGTCTTTGATGTGAAAGGTTCACAGAGGATTGTTAGATATTGTTGAAGATATGGCTAGACTTAGATTTTAAGCATATCTTATATGGCAATGGAAAATGCTCTAGTCACATTGTTATTGCTTCTTAGATCGGGAACTGGGACTACCACAAGGCTAAAGTGGACTTGCATGTCATCACAAAGTTTTGTGTTGTTTATGTGCAAAGATCTTAAAAGGAAGGATAATATCATAAAAATAGTTGCTGCTCACCATAAGCTTGTGAATTTACTTGATTTAGTTTTTCTTTTATGTGCATTTAGAATTCGATGCTACACTTGTCCTTTATCCGAGACATAGGTCGCATGACTCACTAATAACACTTGTAAAACTTGACAGATGTAGAAGTTCCAGTGCATGCATCATATTAATTGGCTTGTTTGCCTTTCAACGTTATGGCACAAACAAGGTTGGCTTTTTGTTTGCTCCCATAGTTTGTTTGTATGTCTCTATTATGCATCAGTGCCATTGGATTATAAAGCATTATAACTTTTTCACTTCTTTCCCATTTATAACTTTCATTTAGTTTGATTATGCCTAGTTTACATGCCAAAAAAGTTATTACAAATTAGATTATCTAATTTATTTGATGAGATTCAAACATATGTAGATATTATAGTATTTAATCTGTCAAGAATATTCATTTTCAATGTGTTGGAAGTTAATGGTCACTCTTCATTTCAAATTGCTTGGTAAAATTACTTAAGTGATGCAAATCATAAATAGTAGAGAATACCCAATGGTGTTGTTGTATATATATTGTACTTTTTTTCTTTGTATAATATTTATCAATGTGTCTAACAAACAATTATACTAAGCAATAAATTGTATACTTTGGCTTATGTAGTGTGAATAAAATTATTCCTATATTACAATTAAACATTCTCTTTTTCTTTCTTTTGTTTATATTAATTATTTTGTTTCTAAACGTGCCACTTAACACCACTTGATTTTCCAGGATTTAAAAATCAGTGGGAGAATAAAAATTCTGCGGGATTTAGTTCTTGGGTGTAACAAGGTACTCATAATTTAGTTCCAGTGGGAGAACCAATTATTATAAAATTCAATATATTATCAAAAACCGTCTCATAATAATACCAATTTCTATAATTCAATTGATTACAAGAGAAACCTTAAAATTCATAAAATAAACTCTCTATAGAAATGTTCCCATGATAGCCAACGTTCCAGTTCTATGCCTCACCAGATCCACCTGCAACATCATCTGCTCCTTTGTACTGTGTACACGATCATCATTAAAACACAAGCAGATAGGGTGAGCTAACAGTTTAAACCATACACATAATATGAAACAATTATAACAACACGAACACGTTAAAGGAATTTCCATCATTTGATTCCATAACACATGGCCACCACCACGTTACCCGTGTTCTACGTCTTCTAATTAATACCTTAAGATGTCTTTCTGCCACACCTACCAACCACAATTGGCAGAACACGTGCGGGATAGGGATCACACTCTGTAATGCCAGGTGGAGTTCCCAATACGAATATCATTCGTAACGTCCCAAGACTACCAAAACTGTTGGTCTCATACCAAGGAGGGCAATCTATCTGGACCCGTCGTACGAGCCACAACTCACACACTCACACCAACAACACTCACCAACTCGAGCCACAACTCAAGAGTTCCTTGTGTTCATCCGTCATCTCGAGACACAACTCGAGGGATGCCATTCCGAGCCACAACTCAAGAAATGTCACGTGCTCAACCCCTATCCCGAGCCACAACTCAAGGGATACGTTCCGAGCCACAACTCAAAGGAACACAAGCAAGCCGACCTCTAAGGTATCATTGAAGCATTGTAGATCACGCGCATCCACACCACACAAGTAATTACTTTGACCACGGACCCAGGATATACAATGCTACCACGAACTTGCCCGCTCGTGATCCTGCCTCTACGAACCTCCTCGCTCATAGTCCAACACTACGGACTTCCCGCCCGTAGTCCAACACACGTGATCCACCAACTACGAACCTCCTCGCTTGCAGCATCTCTCAAGTGTGAGCACGGAACATACAAACCTCTTCGCTTGTATCCCCATACGAGAGTATCAGGATATGAACCTTCTCGCTCATATCATCACGTGTACACCACCAGCCATGAACCTCCCCGCTCATTACCCAAGCATCTTCTGGTCCAAGTCCCACAATACTACATACAAAATGCAAGCCACATGAACACATTACACTCAGCGCTCTCGCCTGGCGTTGCTTAAGCGTCGTCAGGTGATGTTTCAACGTAGACCGCCTAGCGGAGCCTTCTCACTGTCAAGCGCTAAACACGAGTAGAGCCTTTGATAAAGGGCTATCGCTTGACAGGTCACTCATCACCGCCATGTGCCACGCGTTCTAGTGACTTCCTTGGTACTCCTATCACTTGACAGCCTCCCATGTGCTGCTAGACACTATACCAGTAGCGAAACTTTACTAGTTTTAGCACCCAAATAGAGTAAAATCAATCCTACTCTTATAATTATGCATATCCTTAATCAAGAATATAGGCTTTCAGAAATCAACATGACTCACATGCATAATCTCAATCTGGATGGCTTTAGCATACATGTACACAAGTATCACACATTAAAACATATATTTCGCCAACCAGCACACATTTTCATGGAACCACTATAAAACAGCAGACACAGCTCATGCTCCTTAAAACAGTCATATATCAGTCCAACCCATGTTATTTTCTACTTCTCATTTTCCCAACCCTTTGCATGTATACAATTCACAAACACCACATAAGCCACAATCAAAGCTATATACTTATTCTGCATGCCCCCACAATTCCATTACATTTAAAGTAGGATTATCATGTTTCCATACTTGCCCAAAACCCGTCATAATAATTCAACACTCGGTCATAGCGATATCATCGATAATGGCCTTTTTCACACACTTATAACATCATACATTCGAGCTAACATATATAGATTTATATATTCAACATGGCTCAACAAGCACTACCAAAAACATACTCATCAATCACACATCTATATGCTTATATATATACATTCACCAATCAAGGCCATACTAGCACTTAAGCACACTTAATCATCCATTAATAATCATACTCTTAGGGAATTCAAACAACCAATCATGAGTGACGTATATCTCCAACCGCAGGCCCGCAGAAAAAATGCGGGGCGGGCCAGGATAGTGAGCCCGCAGGCCCGCACGGGCTTGGCCCGCATAGGCCTGCGGCCCGCACGGGCTAGCCCGCAGTCTGCGCGGGCCGGCCCGCAAGCCCGCAAAATTTTTAAAGAAAAAAAAAACTTGCACTTATGTATATTAATTACTTCTTTTATGGACTCTTGCATTAACATTTCAAATTCTTGTATAACTGGAAAAGATAAGTATTATGTAATTTTTAATGTGCTAAAATTTAAAGAATACATTGTGTATGTCATAGTATGAATATAATGAAAATGTTGAATTATCAATTTATCATCTAATTCCCCAAAGTCTTTACTTAATTTTATGAACTTCTTAAAGTTTCCCAATTTTTAAACATTGAAAGTTTTATCATAAAATAATAATAATAAAAAAAAAATGGGCCGGCCCGCGGGCCAACGTAAATGCGGGGCGGGCCAGAGTATGCGGCCCGCATAAAATGTGCGGGGCGGGGCGGGCCGGCCCGCGGTGTGTGGGCCTAAACGGGGCGGGCCAACCCGCATTGCCACCCCTAACTGCAGACGTCCAATGAAAATTTCCACCGTTCAAATCGAAGAATAACATGTTATGAATCGCCTGTCAAAATTTTACCTAAATTAGACAGTTAACGAATCGGGAAATGCAGTTTTACAAAAACTACGCATACTAGAAAAATTTGTGGCGCCTAGCGCCCAAATGTTAGGAAACCTGGCGCCTGGCGGTACAAAACCAGCGCCCGACGATACTTGCTCCGTGAAAACACAAAAAGCAACGTTTTTCATGAACAGAACACCAACACACATCACCTAGCGGCAACTCTTCACCGCCAAGTGGTTCTTAACAGAAAACCCAGAAATCCATTACAAATCACATGTGTCGCCCGACGGGTCTTCAACACCGCCAGACACTTTCTGGAAAATTCCAGAAATTTGAACAGAATTGCAGAATTTAGAAGAATCAAAGGCTTCACATACAATTCATACAACGTGTAATTAAATCACAACATGTATTTAAAGGGTTCAGCTCCCCTAACCTGGTACTCCTTGCTCAAACTTGATGATTTTAGAGTTTCTTCCTTGATCGCCAATGACTTCCTCTACTCTTCCTCAATTCAACTCTCTCTCTCTCTCACTCGTTAAACACAATTGTTGCTCTGTAATTCCTCTCCTCTCAGTACTCACCAAAAGCATCCTCCAAAACACACTTTATCCCCCCTTAAATTTCCCTTTAGCTATGCCTTAATTGTGGTTTATTGTAAGAAAACGAAAATGCATTGAAATGGGGTTTAATTTCCGTTCAACAACCATTATGAGATGGTTTTGCAGCCCTTCCATCTGCTCCTCAAGATGGCTAGGGTTTTCTGATCCCCTCATTCATGCAAAAAATAATTTTAGTAAAAAGAAAACTTAATTCATGTCTACAAGGTTCAAATCCATAACCATGTCAAAGTCAAGTCAATGCACCACCATCAAGCCGTTTCTTGACATTTCATGCGCACCATGCCTTATAACATCTTATCCCACAACCATGCTTGTATGCAAAATAATTAAATAATAAAAATAACCCACAAATGATATTCACAAGACTCAAACCCAAGTCCTACCCACACCATCAACATGCTCTACCACTTAAGCTACCATTGTTCCTTGTCTTCTCTCTCCACATTAAATAACTTAAGAATTCTTGCTGTCGTATTTATTAAATAATTACTTGTATATTTATTTAATTTTCCTGGGTTTTACGGTGTTTCCTTTTTATATCTCTCTAATAATAATAAGTTGATGCTTTCAAATTTTTTTATAGCAGAGAATGACACATTTAAATGGCCAACCAAATTACAAGAGCTAGACCTAAGATTCAATCGTTTGAGCAACGAATTTCTTTCATGTCTGTGTGGCCTTCCACATCTCCAATTTCTTGATTTAAACAACAATCAATTACAAGGAGCGCTCGATATAAGTTGTCAATATTTCTATCCATTATTATATTCTAATATTTTAGAATTAATATAATATTAAACTATTTCTTAGAAGTAACGATTTAATCAGGAAGTCTAACAAACATTTATTGCCGTATATGTCATATTGTAACACTTTAATTTATTTTTTAAATAATTAATACTTTTAATTATACACACACTTTGAATATATTTAAATACTTTTACACAACTAGAAAGAAAAAAAAAATTAAAAATCAATACATTAAAAAATGTAAAAAAAACAAATAACTTTACTTTATGAACTATTAGGCATAAAATATACTTATAGAACATTATAGTGTATGTATAATCAATTATGCTAGTTAATAACAGTATTAAATATGTTTTTTGTCCTTTAATTTTAAGTGAAAATTAGAATTAGTCATTTTTCAATATTTTGATCCAATTTAGTCTTTCAATTTTTACATATGGTAGAATTAGTCCTTTTAATCAAATTTTGTTATTCAAAGACATTTTATGATAGTATTTGACTTAACATTGAAGTAAAAGTGTGTAAAACGATGTAAACAATTCAAATATTATCCTGAAATGTGTTTGAAATGTCAAATAAAATTAAGTAAATTTGGTTAAAAGGATTAAATCCACACATTTCTAAAGATGAGAATACTAAATTGGTTTAATATTTCGAAGAGGAACTAATTCTAATTTTTATTAAAAATTAAGGAATCAAAAATATATTTAACCCTTAATAATAATCAATATACAAAATCCATATAAATCATATATAAGCCTAAGTATCAAATATATTGAACAAGCATAATACATGTCACTACATGATATTTTAGTATGTGAGTCCAACCATAGGTGAAGAAAAAGATTGAGTTGTAGTGTTATTTTATAAAAATAGATCATAATGATCAATACGATCCATATATCAAAATATATTTCTCAAACATTAATCTACGATAATTTCAATTCAACCTCGGTCATTCAGACTCAATATAAATTCTTTTATTTACATCAAACTCGTTAACAAACATTGAATATTTTACTTCAAATAATTACAACCTAAAATAATTTATCTCAAACACAATAATTTAACAAAAAATTAATAATAAAAAACAAATATCCTTCCATCAAAATATACAGTTCTCACCTTGCACATTGAAAACATAACCAAACAATAATACACAATAGTACATAAAACTAAAAATATGATGATGTTGGAAATAATCCAAGTGTGAGTTAAAGTCCCACATTGGATATAATAGACAAAGTTAAACACTATATAAGAGTAAAAATCCATAACCTTATTGCCTTATGATGTGTTTTGATGAGAAAATTTAAAAGAGTAATTCATTTATTTGAAAAATTTTAATTTCTTTGAAGTAAAATAACTTGTTTGGATAAGAAAATTAAGAGAAAATTGAAATTCGACCAAATTCGGCCTAGTTGTCTCTAATCAAAATTTGGCAAAATTTGGTCAAGTCAACATCGACAAAAATTTGGTCGACAATGACGGAGTTAAGCTTGGCCGAATTTGATTGAGTCGACCCCGACTGAAATTTGGTTGAATTCGGCCGAGGCAACGTTATCCGAAATTCAACCGAATTCACCCTAGCTGAAATTTGGCAAAATTTAGCTGAGTCAACCTAGTCAGTTGCAGAGAGGGAGAAAAGAAAGAAAGGAATTCATGGAGGCATGCAAAACTAGTTTTGAGTTGGGAAACGAATAGATCAGAATGGGAAAACAAATTATTAAAAGATTTCTTTTCTTTCTAAATTAATTTTGCTGGCGGTTGTAACTGTTGGTAAGTATTAGATATTTTTTTTTAAATTATAATTTTGTTGACATTTATAACTGTCGTTAAATATTAGATAGTTTTTTTTTTCTAAAGTATGATTTTGCTGGCGTTTATAACTGTGGCTAAATATTAGATGAATTTTTTTTAAGTAAAATTATGATTTTGCTAGTGGTTATAACTATCGCTAAATATTAGATGATTTTTTTAAAAAAAAAATTATGATTTTGTTGGCAGTTATAATTGACTTTAAGAGTATTAGTGACGATTATTCCAACGGTTATTAAATCGACACTATAATACCTTTATGTCGTTAAATTCTACGTCGGTTGATTAAGTGACGGAAATAAAAATGATGGTGGTTAAAACTGCCACTAAACCTCACCCTTAACTGACGCTAAAAATCAAATTTTATTCTTTAATAATATCAAATTTTAGTAGTGAATGATAATAAAATTGATATTTATTCTTTAATAATATTTTTTTTATAATTTTATCAATTAACTGATAAATTTTTTTCGTTACTATAAAAAGGAAAAATAAATTCTGTTATTAAAAAATAAAATTTTAATTTAATTTATTAAATAATAATTCAACTTATAATTACAAATACCAAATTTATTTTTTTATAATAAAAAAATATTAATTTACTTCATCATGTTTTATATCATGATTTTTACGTCAAAAAGTTAAAAACATTTTTTTAATATAAATAATATAGTTTAAAAGGAATTATTGTTTTCAAAGTAAAAATATTTACTGAATCCCAATTTCTTTAACGAATGAGTATCGGTACTTAATTAAACAACATGTTACGAAGAATTTTTAAATATACATTACTGATTTGAAATATTTTATTATAACTCAATTATGTTATTTTAAAATTATTTTCAACATTATTAATTTTCATTCCTTTACAGTATTACTTATATTAAAAATTTGAAGTTAAATTTAAAGCATTATTAGGTATAAAAAATGATAATGAAAAAAAAAATTTGTAGTTAAAATTTTATAATTTTTAATAGATATAATAATTAATTTTAAATTATATGTTAAAATAGATGGACAAATCTTTCCTGGTCAAGAGCAGGTGAATTGGTTTTGACAATTTTTATTCAATTTTAAACTTAAACAAATTTAAAATATCTTTAATCAATTGACATGGTGTATACAAAAATGCATAGGTTTGAACCTTTATATTTAACAAGGTACAAAAAAGATGATAAAATAAAAGCATAAGATAAACCAAATTTATACAGGTTCGATTTAAATGAATCTATATCCGGTCTCTACCCATCCTAGCTAGAAATTTCACTAAAAATAACAAAGAGTTAGGAGTACAAGATTCATCTATATAAAACCTACACTCTAGATATACAATCACTTTAAATACTCTTTAAGAATTTCAACCAAGGTAATGCTACATGCAATTACCTATTCCTATCACTACCTCTATGACATAAATACATAAACTAATGAAATGAATACACATGAGACTTATGCAGAATTTAGCATCACAATCATTTCAACCACACAATCTTCTTGGAGTCTTGATGAAATTTGGAAAAGCAGTGAAGAACAATGTTGATTTTCTGTGAGAATCCTCTAGTATGTATTGATATGATCATTGATTATAAAAAACGTAACTAACAAATGATGAAGAAAGTTGAGTTTTAACTTGGATAAATTTCTGACGAAATTAATTGATTAGTTTATCCGTCTAATCAGTTAATCCGATTGCAGTGTTAAGTTCCATTCTCCAAAATAATCTAATTGATTATATTAATAACCTAATTAATTAATATGATTGCAAAAGAATGGTCGCACTTCAGACATAGTCTAATTGATTAGATTAATAACCTAATCAATTAATATGATTGGAAAATCAATGGTCACACTCAAAAAATAACCTAATTGATTAAACTAATAACCTAATCAATTAATATGATTGTAGAATCAATGGTCACACTCTAGACATAACGTAAATGATTAGATTAATACCCAAATCAATTAATTTGACAATTTTAACATTTTTAGCTTGGTCAGAACACATTTAGACAAATACCTATATCTGTTAAGATCTACTAATTTTAAACCATTCATTTCATGTGGACATCATCAAAAACAACAATTTGATCTTCTTTGTTATAGTAACATATTATATATATATATATATATAAATATATATA
>Ga0214542_1011669_pt1 | contig 11883 bp, 6 predicted proteins | sample CNSS1metaG_FD_160096 | JGI IMG/M metagenome (GOLD analysis project Ga0214542, IMG submission 160096) | Root nodule microbial communities from cowpea collected in UCLA plant growth center, Los Angeles, California, USA - CNSS1 | ecosystem: Host-associated > Plants > Roots > Nodule | place: USA...
CCAGACTCTGCAGAGTTTGGGAACCGTCACAGGTGCAAGCCACCAAGACATCCGATGTCGCTTACATAATCCGGATATTGAGTCTAGAGTCATGTATATGTGTTGTGGTGGTCTATATGATTCTGGTGATAATGAGAAAGATTGCATGGTCTCTGTTTATAATTGAACAGCATGATTCCTTAATCAGATTATCTTACCCTTGCTTTTTGTGTTCCTGTCTTGTGTTGTATGTTTCCTTTTGCGATGATCACCTATTTCGGTGGGAGCAGATGTGGTTGCAGTGTCAAAGGCACTTCTGGAGGATGAAGAGCCATCGTGTTAGTGTTGAAGAGGAGGTTTCCAGTGGGAGCTTTAGCAGTGGTCAGTAGTACATAGTTTATTAGTTTAGTTTAAGTGTATAAGTGATATATTTTTATAGTCATACCTTTTGTAAGACTGTATTAATATATTGTGTACACTGGATTATCTGTTTTGGAACTATGATGAAACTCCCTATTTTTTTTTATTAGTTTTAAGCTGCTAAAAATTGGGATGTTACAGTGACAGGGAAGCCACAACTCTTCAATGTTTTTTTATTTATTTATTTTCTATATATATATTTTAAAAAATATTTTCATATTATTTATATGAATTTAGTTAATTTTTTTTAAAAATTTAAAAATTAAGTTTTGTCACTCTTTTGTAATTTTTTTTACTTCTTTATTTGATGTCTCTCTCTTCTTTACCTTCATTTCCTACTCTCCTCCTCTTTCTATCTCAATTTTCATCATCAATCTTTTATTATTTTTGAAAGCAAATTACACCACAACAAGATTGAGGAATTAAGAAACATTTTGGACTAAATAATTTTTTCTTTGAGTAACTTCCTTTTTTACCCCCTTTTTTTGAAACAATATGTTTTACTCTTGTATGTGGCTTTTCTATGCTCTAGGCATATTTCTATTTGCTAGAGATTATAAAATCATACTCTAATTGTTTATCAAACTCTTTTTTGTGTAAATAGAACTATTTTAGGCTTTGAAGTTGGGTAAGGGAAGAACAATATTAAGAATATATTTTAAGGTGTTGGAAGTTCCACATCGACTAGAGTTAAGGCTATTTCATGCTATATAAGTGGGGTGCAAAACTCACCTTACAAGTCGGTTTTGTGGGGTTGAGTCAAACTTAAACTTCACTTCTAATATCAGGTAAAGGAAGCTAATCATTTAAAAGTTATTAATTTTCTTAAAATATTGAGTCTTGGTTTTCATATTTAATTTGTGATATTCATAAATTTATCTTTTCCTACATAAGACGGAGACTGAATTTTTAGCAAGCACTATGTTGTATCTCCCCAGTGATACCCCCTCCTTAAAAACCTAACAAATGGTATCAGAGCCAGCGATTAAAACTGGCTCAGACGAATGCAATATGGTTCTAGTATCGAAAGTCTTCTAACAAGGGTTCCAAGTAAGCGTGTCCCGTTAAGAAAAAAAACGGCGGTACAAAAAAGGAAGGAGCACTCGTGCCCATAAACCCATTGTCTTAAGGTTTTGGTTGAGAGTGGTGTCAATACCTTATATAGTTGGGCTCAGGTCTCATTGATGTTGGATCTCCCCAGTGATACCCCCTCCTTAAAAACCTAACACTATGATCATCTATATTGAAAGGGATATTGCAACAAGCTTTAGTTCTAATTAAATTATTGAAGATTTTAAGTTATTAAGACAACTTTTGATTATTTTTTTAATTTTATTGTTGATGATAAACTTTATGTTACACTTTCATATATATATATATATATATATATATATATATATATATATATATATATATATATATATATATATATTATTGTCATATATTTTGGATTATATTATCATGTGTGCTTATTTTGAATTGAGAAAATAATGTCAGGAAATGAATTTTTTTTAATTAGAAAAAATAATTTATATATAAAAAAGAAAATTTGGTTCCCCTAATTTGTTTGTCCAAGTCCTACCACTGCTCTTAATACAATTTTTCAAGAGGATCAACCGAAGATCTAATAAACTCTTGTACTAATTCTTCTTTCATGTTCTAGCTTTAGTATTATTGTCACCCTCAATTCGAACAATAGACAATATATCGTATGTATGGTAGTTGACAATAGTTTTACTATCAATATAAAATATACAATTATCGTAAGAGAGAAAAAAACAAGAAACACACGTACACAAAGATAAGTTCATTTTCACAAGAGTAAATCTTATATGCAAAACCTTAATCTAAACACGAAACATTTATCGTAAAACCAACTTAGGAAAAAAAAATTCTAGAAAATACATGTGATCAAATAAAAATATTTTACTCTTTAAGAAAATCTCTATGATACACTTGAATAGATGTATATACAAGATATTTAAAGAAAAGATCGAAAAAGATATTTTAGGGATAATATTTTTTATGAAATGAAGATTAAATAATTTCTTTCTTTATTTATACATTTTTTAATTTATATAATAAAATGTTTGTATTCCATTCTATTTGAATATTTTTACTACAATCTATCCATAACGTTTTTATTTATATTTCGATGTAAATAAATTTCAAGTAGTTGATCTGTAGCTTTTTTTAATATTTGAAATATAAAAATTAAGCTAATAGTATATAATGCGTAATTTTCGTACATAGTATAATATTGTAATAGTTAAAAATAAAATTATTTTAGAAATTGTAGCCGAGCTTGATGTGACAATGTGCTTATATTAATGTGTACTTGGTTTTTCTTAATTATTACTTTTGACATGCTCGTAAAGAGAAAGAAAGAATAAAAGATCTCGTATTTTTAGGACACCTACTTCATCTAATAATTGCGATCATTGTTTCCTTTTCGCTCGTGGATTCAATCAGTTGAACCATAACCTTTTTTTCTTACGCTCAATATAAAAATATCATATAAACAAAGATGTATTGTTTAAGAAAAATATAAAATATAATAAAAGGTAAAGAGTTAAAATAAAGTAAAAGTAACTAATAATTTTATTCTTCTTTTCTCTCATCCTTTTTCTTTACTAATCAACATCTCTCACTTTCTATTTCTAATAATTGCTCTCAAGATTCCGTTCCAGTAAAAAAAGAAGAATTTATTAACATTAACTATAGTATTACTAATAGTTAAATAAATACTTAAATAATATTTACATTACTTTTTAAAACCTTTTTAAAACAATTTTCTTCATAAGTTACAAGGAAAGAAAATAAACAAAAATTGGAATATATATTTTCTTTTTCACATTCTTGGTTGTTTGAGTGTTTTTATGAAGTAAGATGATTATATTTATGATTTATTGTTATATGAATAGTGAGGCTTAAAAAGACTATAAATAGAGAAAATTTTGAATTTGAATTTTAAGATATGAGGAATTGAATTATTAATGTATATGAAGTTTATTGAAGTATCTATTGTTGAGAAATTTATGAATTTATTTTGTTTGATTTAGGTTATATATTTAGAGCATGTGGTTTTGAAATTCTGATTAATGAATTAATTAGGAATACAGATATATTTGTTATCTTTTTTTCTGGTAATCAATTACAAATGTGGACTTGTGTCAAGATATTTCTAGAATTTTAAGATTTTATCTTAGATAAATCTATGATGCTTTCGTACCTCAATTTGAAATGATGATTTGATTGAGGTGTGTCCGTCGATATATGCTTGTTTCAGAGATTTTGGTTGTGATATAGTAGTTTAAGTTAATTGTTTCCATGGAGAAATACTAATCTTTTAAGTTCAATCAAAGTGTATTGAAAGGGATTTGTTATATGAAACTATTCTGACTTTATTAGTATCTAATTCATATAAAGGAAGATTTAGGTGATGAGAATCAAATGAGGTTTAACTTGGCAAACAAAAGAGGATCATACTTAGGGAGCTAGTAAGGTTAATCCTGTCATGACTGGATGACATCAGTGAGTTCCATTTAATAACAAGTTGTAGTAAAGAATGAGATGGTGGTAAGTATGATAGGTGCAAAGTTTCATGAGTCCATTCAATACATTAGTCTTCGAGAAATAGATTCTATATTTATTTTGTTGTTGAGTCGCTTTGGAATGATGTTTGTTTGAGCCATTGGGCTTATCCATGTGGGTTGATACCTAGTGTTTGAATTGATGAATGTGAACTATTTGCGTTTTTGAACTGAGTAATGAGAACCTAAAAATAATAATAATAAAAAATTAAAATTAAAATCGAAATTTTATGTATGTATTTTTTTCTATACTAAAAATTTAAAGGATTTAAAAAGGTCATTTTGGAGATCGATTCTGAAAACTCCTTCCCATTTCAATTCCTATAAGTCAGATTCTCCCATCCATCTCCATTCTCCCTTAAAAATTGACCTTCTTTCTGTTTTCTTGAAGATCTAATGTCATAGAAGTGGTTAGTCTAAAGGTTTCTACCATATAATTCGATTTCATCTTAATGTAAGTTCAAGTTTCTGTCATCTTTGTAGATGTTTTCTTATACATGTAGTTTTCCTGAACTGCATGTATTTTCTTTGTTTCCTAGATAAAATTTCATCTCGCTATGGTTTTAAAATCATGCCTTGATCACTGATCGGACTTTTTGTTGTGTAGTTATAGCAATCTTAAGTGGTGGAGCCGTGTAGGGGAAGAACAATGATAAGTGTATTCTATAAGGGAAGGGAAGCTAAATTCTTTACAAATTTTAAAGTCATAATGTTGAATTAAAATATTGGAGTAGGATCTATAGTTGCATGTTGACCTAAATAGGAGAACGATATGAAATTATTTTGTATTCTAGTTCGAAATGTGAAGTTGATTGAGACTTTTAATTCTGTCAAATTGTGGATTTCTGAGTATTAGAGTGGTTTAGGGAATCTTCAGTTAAAATATATAATTTGAAACATGTTGAATTGGTGAGTGATTTGGAAACATGACTGAAATGTAATTCTTCATACTATAAGAATATAGAGATGAGATAATTAAATTTGATGTCATAATGATGAATGTGACATATTGTGATTGAAGTGTAATTCTCTATACGGTAAGAATATAGAGATGAGATAATTAAATTTGATGTCATAATGATGAATGCGACATATTGGTTGCTTATTAGAATGTTGTATGTGTGTAAATGTTGGAAATTGAGAATAGGAATGAGAAAAATATGAGTTGATAAGGAAGCTCTAAATTTCCAGAGAATCTATTTTATCTATAGTCTTGCCACTGGACGTAACCCTGTGACGTTTTGTTTATAGAGGTGGTTTATATATTGCCAAATGGTTTCCTTTGCCTGTCACAAATTATATTTATTATTATATTGTGTTATGTGTTAAAAACAATAATAGAAATAAATTACGCACAAAATTACAAATTTTAATTGTATAAAAATCTATTTTTTTACGATTAAATTCTTATACAATTATCTGTATAACTAGTGAAGACTAGGGAAAATAAATATTTTTATTGAAAAAAGAAGAAAAAGTTAAACTATACATAACATATCTATTGTAGAGTCATATTACAAACTCAATTATATCTCTTGGAACATAAGGTTACTTGTAAAAGTTTTGGGCTATATGGTTGTCGCATTAGCTATTTCTGAGGAGAATTACTAATCTAGGATAAGGTCAAGTGTATTGAAGGGGACTTGTGGTTTGGGACTATCATGACTCTACTAGTATCAAACTCACATAGAGGATGATAACTAGGTGGTGAGATTCGAATGAGACTTCACAGAGCAAACTGTATGATATGAAAAGGATCATACTTAAGGAGCTAGTGAAGTTAACCATGTCAATACTGGATGAGATATATGATGTTCCACATGAGTTATTGTTAGGAAGAGGAAAAGAGGTTCAATATCATAGGTGCATAATCTCACGAGTCCATTCAACATATTAGTCTTCTGGAAGAAAGAGTCTCGAGTTTAGAAATTTCTCTGTTTCTCCGTAGTTTGATGCTTGGACTTTATTTAACTAACTTTATTTTAATATTTTAGGGAAAATTTAGATATCTTTCAATTATAGATTTTCTTTTTGTGTGATATTTAGCTCACCCTTTCATTTTGTATCTTTTGTTCCTCTTATTCTTGGGATGATGATATATTGTGTATCTACGGGAACCGAAGAGCTTATGTACCAGCAATGAAACTAGAGCTATCAACTAAAGAAGTAGAATAGAATGAGTTAGAGAATATGTGTTAGCATTTTGAAAGACTGTATTAAGTTTTTTAGTTCCTACTTTGGATGAGGTGAGTTAAGAACTAATTTTAACAATAATTACTTATGTTATTAATGAGTTATAATCTTAATTATAATTAATAAGAAAATGATTAAGAAAATAGGGTTGTTTTAATAATCTTTATTATAAGATATTATTGTTTTCATATTAATCTTATTCTTTTAAATGCGTTATGTGAGTTTTTATGTTGATGTTTGAAGAAAATATTCCCTGAGTGAGTAGTTGCGTAATAATATATGGAGAAATGTGACAAGATGATTCAAGAACTTATTTTTTACCAAATATATTTTGAGATTATTCATAATTAGTTTGATGTGTTACTATTTTTTGTATAATATTTCTCATCGTTTTTTATGCATTAGCATACCATTACATTTGTGAGTCTCTTGTTTTCTTTCTAATCCGAGATCGTTAATGATAGACCTTAGTTAAGTGATAAGAGGGTCATGACCTCCAAAATTTGTTTTTCTTGTATATATATATATATATATATATACGTATGTATGTATGTATGTATATATGTATGTACAGAGAGAGAGAGAGTTCTTTTTTAATTTAATGTATTGATGATACCTTTAAAAATTTTATACATTTATATTGGATTTAAGTATGCTTTTAATATCAAAGTTTTAATACGAAATTAGAATTTGTGTATATCCAAAACTTTAATATATTTTTATTCCTAAATTTAAAAAATGAATGAATATAATTTTTTTAATCCAGTTACTTAAAATTACTTAAAAGCGTCAAATACTTTTTATGTTATCATTTGAATTGTTTACACTGTTTAACACGTTTCCGCTTTAATATCGGCTAGAAGCGCGTTTGACACATCAAGAAAATTTAACGCAATTGGGTTAAAGGACTATATTAACTCATTTGTAAAGTTTGTGAATTAAAATATATTGAAGTTTTGATTTCAATAAAAAATCAAAGTTCATGAACTAAAAACATACTTAACTTCTTATTTTGGCATCCTTAAATTTTTTTCTGAAAATCCATCATTGATGATCGTATATATTTTTTATATACAGAGTAGTGTTAGGTGCTGAAGGTGACAACAACACAAAAATTAGAATGGGGAACTGAAGGATTAATATAAAAATATTTTTGATAATCTATTTAACTTTTTTACGCTTATAAAAACTATATTAAGTTCCTATGTTATGTTTTAAAATATTTATAAGTTAATTTTGAATATATTTGAAACACAATATGTAAGGACCCACTAACTTCCCCTCTCTATACACTCTCTTCTTCCCCAACTACTCTCACAGAACCACACTCCACCCTTCCCTGTTTTCCTTCCCTCTAAACAACTGCACAGTCCCTCTCTCAAGCTAAGCCCAATTTCTTTTCCCATTCTAATCACTCCCCCTTTGTTACAGCTGCTGAAACCCAGAACCAGGAGAAGAACTCCTCCTCTAGTTGAGTCATCCTCCCCTTCCGGTAAGTCAAATTCAGTTTTTCCTTAATTCTCTTCAATTCTGGAATTTTGGAGTTTGATACCTACCAAAACCGAATTAGGGTCTTGTACTCACCCAGAGTTTTCGAATTTCAGCCCCTTAGGTTGAGGATTTGAGGTGCCCTTGTGTTACAGTCTTGCTTGTGGTGATTTTGAAAAGGTAAGGGAAGCTAACCGAAATTCTGTCCATTTGAGCCGTAAATTATGTTTTGTATGATATTGGTGTGCTGAATTGATTGATTTAAATGCTTGTGTGAGTGTATGATCATGATTGCTCTGAATTTGCGTTCTTGCATGTGAAAACAGTGGGATGATCTGTTATTTTCGCCTAGGCGGGTGGTTCTCGCCTAAGCGAGACTATCAGAAAGACTCACCCCTGATATTGAGCGAGGTCTCGCCTAGGCGAGCTGGAGTCGCTTAAGCGAGATACACTCTCGTCTAAGCGAGCCAGTTTAGCCTGAGTGAAGAGTTCGCCTAGTTTTTAATCCTTGCCACTGTTTGAGTCTCGCCTAGGCGAGATAGCCTCGCCTAAGCGAGATGGCTTCTCGCCTGGGCTAGATTGCCTAGCTTAAGCGAGATTCACTGCAGTGGAGCACATCAACTTCTGTTTTAAGGGGAAAACGACATGTTTTACTGTGATTTCGTGCAAGGAAGCTCTTATATGCTCGATAGATCATTATTTAATGTATTGTGTGATGAGATTAGAAGAGTATGAGTATATAGAGTGATGGTTGGAATGGAATTTCAAGGGAAATTCATAGGAGTTGTTAGTGTGTAAGGACGTGTGGAATCCATATTGGTTGGTATCCTGAAACTCCAATAATCATTCGCGCTCAGATAGAGTAGAATGGATTATGTTGTGAGGAGTAGTAGGAGGTCCTAGTCTTTGGACTTGATCCAGTCCTAGACGCGAAGGGGACTTACCCTGGGAACGGTCGGGTGATAACCCCTTGTGTCTAGACTCTGCAGAGTCTGGGAACCGTTACAGATGCAAGCCACCAAGAGCTCCAATGTCGCTTACACAATCCGGATATCGAGTCTAGAATTTTAATTATTGATCTGTGTGTTATGAGTGATGTAAATGATGCTTTGCATTATCTTTCTTTTCTTTCAGTTAGCTTACCCTTTCATTTGTTCATGTGGTTTTTCTCTTGTGGTTTCTCCTTTGCTATGATCGTCTATTGTTGGTGTGAGCAGAGCCTAGTCCAGGTGATGACGCCCCCCTTCAGAGCAGGAATTGACCCCCCTCTTACTCAGTGTTGTAGTAGTTTTGAGCCAGACTTTTGAGGAGTCTTAGCTTGACAAGTTAATTAGGCCCCATTATGTTTTTGGATGATTGTACTAGACTCATATACTATGTATACATATATAACTGTTAACTCTACTATCTGCTATGTCTGACCATGATATAATGTTTTGTTTGATAGTGTGAAAAACTATTAAATGAGATATTACACAATACGGTCTCATTTTAAGAACAGTCAAATACACCAGTTCATCCCAATTATTAATATTAGAAGACCTTCTAATTATCGAGTTCTATATTATAAGAACAGAAATTGAATTGTTACGCGAATGTTTTATGTATTATATATTGATTAATTTTTTATATCATATAAAATCAATACAAAAATATTTAATTACTTTATATATATATATATATATATATATATATATATATATATTATATATATATATAAATTTGCGGAGTGTCGCGCTTGCACTTCTATATCTCTTATTATGCATATATGGAACTATTAATTTTATTGTGCATATTAGGGACAAAAATAGGCAAGCATAATTTTATTGGTTCAATATATAGTTCAATTTCATCACGGCTCCATATAATGTTTACTATGTCCCCACTCATTCCCCCACCAAACTTTTGAATTTATTCCTAATAAACACGTTATTTAAAGATAATAATTATAAAATTAATAAATTTACCAGAAATCTAATATGCAATTTAATAATTAATTCAAATTGTTTTAATTAAAATTATTTTCTGTTTTCTAGGCTTTGAATTTTAAAATAAAAAAAGTACTGATTCTCTTACTTTTACTTTAACTTTTTGTCTTTAATCAAGCACAGCTTAATCACAGATAGATTAATTGTGTTTAATAATTTATTTATTCTACGGAGTTTTTTTTTAATTAACTTTTATGTTTAAAAGTATTATATGTTTATATATATGATTAAAAACAAATAACATCAATACATAGTGATATAAATTATATTTAATACACAAAACAAAAAGCTACATACAACACTATAATCTTTTATAATAAATTTAGAGAAAATTATTAAATTGATTTATTTTTAAACTGACCAAATCAAGAAAATTAAAAATATTATACCGAAAGAAAAAGAAAGCCTTTAGTATAATTATAATAATGATAATAATAATTGTGATACCCCTCTTTCATGACTTCATAAAAACAGAAACGCTGTCTCCATTCCTTCTCATTTTCTCACCTTTTCTGCTGTCCAAACCCCTTCCAACCTCTTTTCCATAATTCTGCTATCTCATTTTGTGCCTGATTTCGTGCTCAGATTCTGGAAGGACTAGCTCAACAGGATTCCCAGCCGCTTCCTCTCTTGGCCCCCATTCTCCTAGGTAGGTTCCATCTTCATCTCAGTCCATTTCCAAACTAGAATTCACTAGTTAACCTCTGTGTTTTGGTCCTGACCGCGTAATTTTCCTTCTCCATGTCCTAGTGGTGGATTCTCCTAGGTCCAACTGAAACTTCTGCTCTCTCATAGTTTGCTTGGTTCCACCAAATTGAATTCTTGACAAAAAGGTAAGGGAAGCTAACTTTGTAACTCATTTTGGTGTGAATTGCGTTTGGGAGTGCTTTAATTGCATGATTGCTTGTGTAATTGATGTTTGAGACTGCTAATGTATGAAATTGAGTGGGGATGGTCTTTGAGCGAGTTTGCATGTGCAGAACAGGGAGGATTTTCTGGTAGTTTCGCCTAGGCGAGTTGGTCTCGCCTGAGCGAAAATACCAGAAGCTCACCCCTGTCATTGTGCGAAATCTCGCCTGGGCGAGCTAGAGTCGCTTGAGCGAGATAACTTCTCGTCTAGGCGAGCCAGCTTCGCCTGAGCGAGAATTCGTCCAGAACTTCTTTTTGCCACTGTAAGGGCTCTCGCCCAGGCGAGGGCAGCCCGCCTAAGCGAGATAACCTCTCTAGCTTAGGCGAGACCCTCTAGCCTAAGCGAGATTCCCTGCAGAAGATTGGTTTTCCCACTCTTTTGATTCCTTGATGCTTGGTTGGTTGCTTTAAGATGATGATGGTTGATAATGCATGTGATCCTTATGTATGTTAAACTATATGAAGGAATTGAGTGTGAACTTGATGTGAATGGAAGTATGTTAGAGTTAGGATTTCAAGGGGAATCCTAAGGTTTGTGGTCTAGTAAATGTAAGGGCATGAGGACTCAGATTGGTGATATTCTGACGCTTCCAGTAACCATCAAGACTCAAGTAGAGTATGATGGATTACGTCGGGGGAAGTAGCAGGAGGTCCTGGTCTATGAATCCGATCCATCATAGAGGTGATGGGATTTACCTTGAGAGTGGTTGGGTGAATACCCCTTGTGCCAAAACTCTGCAGAGTTTAGGAACCATCTCAAGTGCAAGTCACCAAGAGCTCCAATGCCGCTTACATAATCCGGATATCGAGTCTAGAATGAGGAGTGGTGTTGTGGTCAGGATTAATTTGATGATTTAATCGATTGTGCAATAAAAGTCTATTTTCTGTCTTAGCATAATAAATTGCATAATTTGCTTTTTGTTCAAGTTAGCTTACCCTTCTAGTGTTTATGGTGTTCTATGTGTCTTCTACTTTTGCTATGATCGTCTTTATCGAATGGCGTGAGCAGATAAAAATGCAGGCGAAGATATACCTTTCCTGGACAGGCGTTGAATGGGCTTCCAAGGCGTTTTCTGCTGTAGTAGTCAACCGTTTTCCCTAGCGAATGTTTAGGATATTTTATAACCTTTTAGTGGTGTGGACTGTACATGTTGATCAGCGTATGTATTTCTTTTTGGATGACTGTATTAGATTATGCTAGCCTATGTCATCATCTGCTCTGAACTATTAAAATCTAAATGTTTTGTTTAATGGTTTAAAAGCTATAAAACGGGATGTTACAATAATAATAATAATAATAATAATAATAATAA
>Ga0214542_1011672_pt1 | contig 11875 bp, 6 predicted proteins | sample CNSS1metaG_FD_160096 | JGI IMG/M metagenome (GOLD analysis project Ga0214542, IMG submission 160096) | Root nodule microbial communities from cowpea collected in UCLA plant growth center, Los Angeles, California, USA - CNSS1 | ecosystem: Host-associated > Plants > Roots > Nodule | place: USA...
CAAAAAGGGTTTAAAATAAAAAAAAAAAAAAAAAGAAGCCTATATGGCCTCGGGTGCAACCAAAACCGAGGCCAAAAGGTTATCGAATTTAAGAAAAAAAAAATAAGCCCATATGGCCACGGGTGCAGCGAAAACCGAGGCCAAAAGGCACGATCTATGGCCTCGGGTTCAACTAAACCGAGGCAGAAGGGGCCTCTATGGCTCCGGTTCTTAACCGAGGCCAAAAGCTATGCTCTTTTGGCCTCGCGCCAATATGCTTCGGTTCCCGAACCGGTGCAGAATATTAAAAACAACCGCTGCCAAAGGCCCTTCCTGCACTAGTGAAAGGTTTGTTGAACTAACAAGACTACACTTACTTGGTTTCTAAACTAGTGAAGAAAATTTGATTATATGTTGGCATATGTCGTTGCTTGAGGTATTTGCGCAACTACAAGGAATGAGCTATTAAGAGGAGATTTACAATGTAGTGAATACAAGTTGCTTAAACGAAATCTATTATGATGCATGCCTCTTACAACTTCTTTACCTCAACTTGTGTTGTCAGTCGATGTTCTTTACCAAGCATCACTTCTTATGAGCGATCAATTTGGCTTCTCTCAAGACAGTTAGTTCATTCAAAATTACCCCTAGGTGTATACTGAGCAAGTCTACTAATGTTCATGAGAACAAGTATTTCTTGTCTTTTAGAACGACTATTCATGCTTGCTTTTGTTCATTGTCTAGGTCGATTCACAACCGAGTAACTTGGCCATCCAATCGACCTACTCTCCATTCTTTGGTTTCTCCTTGGGGCTCCATTTTATCCTTCATGTTGGTTCGCGAGTACAAATCGATCATGACCACCTCCAATCGGTGAAACTTTTTGGATGGGTGATATATCATCATTTTCAAAATTCCTCTATAGCATTTCGTGACTATTTTTTATCGGCATAGACTGTGCAAATCCTCCGCTTGTTAGAGGTAAACTTCATTGCCATGTGTGATGTACACACAATGGCTCCTAAGGCATTCAAACAAGGACGACCAATCAATACATTATTTGATCTCTTGGCTTCTACCAAGAGACATCTATCTCTAATCTCTTTATTGCCCCTTACAAAGTCAAACTAGGTATGCAAATCCATATGCTCAAAGGTGTAAACTCGTTTAACCAAGAATCAGACGATATTCTCATTATTCAATGTCCATCTTAAGGAACATCTTCCAATAAAGGGTATTGATCGAGCTCTGTTGGTTAATCAAAATTATGCTAATAAAATATTGGTGAACTCAATTGATATAATCATTGGATCATCCTGATTGGGGTCAGGCGCCTTAAAGTTCTCATATAAAAAAGTAAAGTGCATACTCTTAAGTCTCTTCTCCACCAAGTGCCCTATTTTGAGCGCTCAAACGTGCCTTTTTTGAGTTGACACGGTGTGCCCCACCACTGACAAAACCCATGAATACAGTGTTAATAACACGCTTCAACGGTCGTTCTCAACTCTTTTTCCCGCTTTAACTTCTTCTTTTTAGCGGCTCCTTGTCGTTCACCATGTACATCACAATTTAGGTGACGAACATGTTGACGTGCTCCTTTAAGTCGATGGACCCCTCATACTTCTCGAAAATGGCCATTCTCCAATTGTCAGGCAATGGAGTGTCCAAAATATAAGTATTAAACGAATTTATTCCTAACATCTCCACTATGATTGAGATAGATGGGTGAAGTACTGTTTCACAAGTGCACTGGTGCATTGGTGCATAGTAGTATCAACAAGTGTAGTATCCATAGGGATTTAGTAAGTATATTGGTAGTTTGATTTTTGGGTTTTTGGTTTGTGATAAAGAGTGCATGTAAAAATAGATAGTAATAATTATATAGATTGAGTGGAGTAGGGACTATGAATTGATTTCATCTCATCTTCTTCTTCTTCTATACCATTACTATTTTGTTAACATGCAAATCATTCAATGTCCTAGGAGTACTCCTTCTATGTAGATCTAGGTTCATCCCTAATACACTACAACCTAAGGACTTCAAACCCAGTATATATGATTCCTCAACTCTTGGTAGAATGAATCCTTCCTTTAATGTGCAAGACTCCCTCCTTCAGTATCCCTTCTAGCTACTAATAAGCACCAGTACATGTATGATGATTTGATTGGACCATAGTTTGAGATCAATTTCCTAACTCAATCCAAAGCAGTTAAATAAATGAGTGATCAAGTCATCATTATGCATAAATCAAACCACAAACAATTGAATGAAAGGAAAGATAAATACCCAAGAAGTAGAAGTGAATAGAATAAGAATTGATTACATCAAACCTGGACATGAGGGAGTTTAGCTACTTAGAATATTACAATGCAATTCCAGCAACATCTACACATAGGATCTACACTAAGAGCATCTTCTTCGTGCCTCATAGACCCTATTCAATCCTATTCCTTCATTTTTTATCCTTCACTCAATGCATATAATGAAGACCCAAGGTCTTTATTTATAGAAAATTTTAGGCGGTACTCAACCCAACTTTTGGTGCTCAACCACAAGAGTTACTTCACAAATGGGTTTCCTTTTCAGCTCAGTCCCTTGTCCTGGTGCTTAGCATGTGACCTTTCCTTCTTGGAAGGGTTTTCTTGGCCTCATGGATTTGGCTTCAGGTTTCCTTCCAAAGAAGGTTTCCTCATGAGGTTCAACTCCATTTGTTGTGCTCAGCTAGAAAGTCAAAATATGTTGTCCTGTATTTTCAACTTCCATCGCTCAGCTCTAGTACTGTGGCTCAGTTGCCTCCTCTTGTAATACGTTGCTCGTCATGTGCCTCGAGGTTACCATGGGAATAAAGGAAACACTTGCTCTACCCCACGGTGGGTGCCAAAATATTTCTCCTGAGCCAGTTGGGCACTCTCATGTCCTTAACGTTCGAATCTTTGTATCACTCTTGTCTATCAATTCTCAAACGGTATCCTGATCATCCAGAATTTGTCGGGTGGTACCTACAAAAGGTACTTTGATACTTAAATTAGTTGGTGTCAGAGCTTAGTGGTATTAAATGCACTAATGTAACCAACTACCTTAGTTGGACCTCCTATTTATACTACTTGTAATGGGCTTTTACTTAGCATCGATCTAATTATGATCCAATCATATCTTAATATGATTACCTAGTTGATTTGCGTTAAACTGCTTTTAGATTGGGTAATCACGCCGAACACTGACTGATCGGTCATGCTCGATATCAACGAATGACACATGATCGATTTGCTTGTAGACGAGTAAGCTACTCTTGATCTTTTTTGGTAAGTTGAAGAGCCATGAGAATTGCTCGACCCAAAGTTGGTTTACTGCTCTTGGTGGCCTTGTCTGATCGGTCCATAATGTACAAATACTAATTAGAATGCAAAACAACTAATTATGTTTATGACTTATAAATTTTAAATGAAGAATTACTTTTACTAGACAATTGTTAGATGCTTCGACGTTGTAAGAGTCAATAAGTTTTTAAACTGTGCATGTCAACGTTTTGAATATTCAAGGACAAATAAAATTTATTGCCCCTATAATATTACCGGAAATATGGTTTTCGACTGTTTTTTCCGTTTGTAAAACACGGGTTTTTTGTTTTGCATTGAGATAACCAAAAACTCAACTCTATCTCATCTCTGAATTCTCTGTTCTCTTCTTTTCTTTGGATATCGAGGACATATTTTTTTTGTTTTCATATTCACATATTTGCTTCTTTATAACCGAATAAGAAGTACCTCTATTTTTCTCCTTAACCAATCATAATATTTAAAATTTCATTTTCTAGTCGCACGTAAGCGCCTTAATATATTTTTTACATCCTTCATTAAAGATAGCACACGTAAAATGTTGTGATGAAGAGTGTTGTGATGTATTTATAGTCTGAATTCAGTGTAGGGACAGAGATATAAAATGTTTACTCATCACATCTTTGTGAAGATGTTCAAACATTGACTAGACTTTGTGGATATAGACTGCTGCGAGAAGACTTGCAAGAAGACTTGATACTGCAGAAAACGCCTGCATTGTATACTTTTCTTTCAACATCACAAAATTAGTACCTATTTTAGGTCATTCATATAAATTTCCCCTCTAGTAGATAAAAAATCATTACTAGTTCGAGATTATAGCTTGCAAGCTTTTTAGAAAATCAATTTTGTTTAAAACTAATGCCAAAAATGAAAAGCAGAAAAAATTATTTATTATACAAGAAATAAGTCATTTATTTGACTTCTTCTCCACAAAATCTTTTTACTATGTTTCCTCAATACCGACTTAAGATTCACGTTAACAATTTGGATGTAATTCTTTCTTTTATAGAAAAATATTGAAAGCAGATAAAGGGATTGTAATTCTACCCTCAACAGTTATTATTTAGATGACAGAGGAGCACCATACCAAACAGGGATTGCGGATTTATTAAATGTAAAGGTCAAGTTTAACCTTTGACTAATTCATAATCATAGACTGACGGAGAAGAAGAAGTACAATTAAAGTTTTATACTTAGAATACTTGACTCGGTCGCCAATGGAAATAAGTTTATCATTTGGAATAAATAAATAATTATTGGAAGAAAAAACAAATAATGACAAATGGAAAGTGGGAACCAGGCTTAGGTACTTCCTGGAAGCCAAATATTTATTTATGGAAATAAAATTCATTTGAGACAAAATTTATATTAATTTACTTATATTTTCAAAACTAACAGAAAATAAACTTAAAACTGTGAAATTGCTTGGGAGTAGTTGAAATGTTGAAAAATTGTTCTTAAACGACCTTAGAAAAATTATTTATTAAAGTATATGTGTAAAATGGCATTAATAAGAATATGCTAATATAATATTTTATATAATTTGTTAAAAAGAATATGTTGGAGTATTTTAAATCTTAGTATTTCATTAATTTTGATCTGATGTGATTTTTATTTCATTAAAAATTTAAGAAAACATAAATTTCACACCCAAATAATAATATTGTTCAAATTGCAACATTGTTAAAGTCCACTTAACCGATTTTAATACCACACAAAATATTAATTTATTAAGAAAATTTAAAATGTAAAAGTGGATTTAATTTATTTTAGTAAATAAATATTTATGTTAGTGTCATATTAGTTATTTAATTTTTAAAAACAGTTAAATGAACATCAAATTATTTTTAAATTCTTTTTTATCAATAAATATTTGTATTAGTACCAACTTAACGAACATTAACTAAAATAAATATTAGATATAAATAAATTATTGACAGGGTTGCTAACAAGTGATCGAGCTCTAAATCACAATGAGTGGAAAGTATACTTATAAAAGACTCTCAGATAATTATATTTCATGTGGTGACGTATCTTTATATTCGTCTTAGGCCTATGAATACATATGAATACTATCAATGTGTTATGTTATTATCTATTTTAATCTTTTATAATATTATATATCTCATAAATATGATCTTTCTCTTACTTCAGGGGAACTAATATATCATATGAACCTCATACTCAGATCCTTAGCTTATTGCACTCTTTTGGGATTGCTAAAAATTCAAGTTTATTGTAAATATGGGTTGAGTAAGTACATAAGCCTCTCGAGTTCCAAAATTAATAACTATTGGAAATGGACCAAGTTATTAAATGAATGAGTTTATACTATGTTTTTCAACTCTCTAAACACTAGATGGACCGAATACTTGGCACATGATTGGTCATTTTTTATGTAGTAAATTAGCCCAATATTTCATTAAGTCACATGATTGATCCTTTTAAAGCATTTAATGTCTTTGTCCTCATTAATAAGGGGTTTTTGTAACTATGATTACTCTTTTAGGGTTTTTGACAAACTCTTTTTCACATCCCCTTTTTTTATACATGGCACACTTTGATTACTAGTTTTTTAGTTTTGAGAAGGTGGGAAAGGCAAAATTTCCTCCAATTAATGATCCCAAGTACTTTTGGTGTCATGGAAAAGTTTCTAGTTATTCTTTTGATTTCTTATCCACCTCTACCTCGTTCGTACATGATTTGATTTCCTATTTTAGTATATATTCTAAAGAAATGCTCGAACACTTAGAAGTTAAGGCTTGTAATCTGAGTGATAGTTGATAAGTTTTATAAATACTTGGTATTTAAGCTTGTTAACTTCTCTTATTTTTCTTTATTTCATGTTTTTTGTGTTTATTTCTTGGGAATTTCATTAGTGTTATGTGTTTTGTTTAGTTAGGAGTATTTTTCATTTCTTGGGTCATTGTATAGGAAATTGTATAAAAAAATGGAAGACTACAAATTTATCTATCAGGACCATCTCGCTCAGCCAGAGCTCCACCACTCGCCTAGTGAGCAGTCTATCTTGCCTAGCGAGACATAGTAGTTGCACTTGAGTTTAACGAACCTCTCGACCAGTGAGATATTAGGCTCACCCAAGGAGCAGACAATTTCTGGTTGGTTAAGTGTCAAGAATGAAACGAAAGGAGGCAGTTCTTTGGTATGGAAATGCAGAGAAACTAAAAAAACTTTGGTCAAGGGCACTTTTGGGATAAAACTACACAAATTCTTCCATCTACTCGTGCGAATTAATCAAATTCGTATCTTCTAGATTATTAGGAGTAGTTAATCTCCAATTTCATTAGGATTGGATGTAATGAATTCATACTCTATGTAATTTTTTTGATGTAATATAATCTCTTTCGTATTCAATTGTTCTATCTTGATTATTAATGTGTATGATAGGAATATCATGTTATTTGTTGTTACTTTATCATTGGAAAATGATTTGGAACACGCAAGAGTTATGTTCTAGAGATAGACATTATCTCCTGGTCATTCTAGAAATTTGATCTTAATGCAAATTGTATGTTAAAATGACTAAGGAATTAGTTTTTCAACATATGATTTAGAATTTCCTTCTAAGGAATTAGAGTAAGTGTGCTTGTAAAATGAATGTGAGTACGTTAGAGATATATATTGTGTAGTTTTACATTAATTTGATTCATGAAATCCAATCCTAATGAAGCTTTTCATCGAATCACATCTTTACTTTTATAATTTTGCATGTTTTTATTTTAGATTGAACTAAAAATGTTTTCATAATTGCTAAAATCAATAAATAATCACAAGTAGATTAACAAACACAACTCCCATAGGAAAATGAAACTTGGACTACAATTTTACTACTTGGAACGAATTGGTACACTTGCCAATAAGTTAACAAGTTTTTTACATTGTTGTCGGGGATATGTTTGTTGTTGTTCATCTTTTGTATGTTATTTACCGGTTTAAGGCCATAGGCTCGTAGAGAGTAGGAGACCATGATCTATAATACAAGATGAGAAAGGTTCTAATAAGGAGTATTTGGTTATGTTACAATACTTTAGGTGAGGGCTTATGATATGATTTTTTTATGAATGTTTAATTATATTGAGCTCACCCTTTCTGTATGTGTTTGACGATGATCTTGTAACTTGCCACAGGGTAGCAAATGATATTGCAAATGATGTTGTTGACGCATATGGCCGAAGTGAGGGCCAGCTATTGGGATCGATTTAAAGAAACTTATTTATTTTATCATATGTTTGGGATTTATTGTGCAGCCCATGTCTACAAATTTGTCCCACGAGTGGGCCAACCACAAAGGCAACGTAATTAGGCCTACTTAAATCAAGACGCACCAGCAACCCAATGACGCTTGCATCCATTCATCCCATGTTCTACCTGTAATTGGGTCTTCACGTGAAGCAGGCCATGTGGCATCAATACATGAAGCCAGCGTTCACTTTGGAATTTATGTGCCTTCGCACCATGTGTTTTTGGCTTTTAAATTGATTATGCAAGCCACCCCATTTCATGTGCGTCTAGGATTATTCTCCTTTCAGCCACGCGATGCTTACCCACTTTTATGGCATAGTTAGGTTCACCGTCCCAACCCTACACCTTCAATGGTTTCTTCCTTCCCTTCTTCCTACCCTTAGCCTCTAGGGTTCCAACTTTCTGTTAGGACCATATTGTCAGACGACTTCTTCTTCCATTTGCTTTTTCATCTGCCTTCCTTCACTATAAAAGATAGGCCAACCTCTTGTAAAACTTAGCTTTGATTAATAGAGTGGAATTATCCCCGTTCTTCAGAGCTCACCTTCAACCTCTAGTTGAGGTTTCACACCTCCTAGGGTTTCCTAAACTATGAGAACCCGAGAGAGCTTCTTTGTGGAATTAAATCAAGTTCCACCAAACGATTTGGTTTTCCACTACGAGTTTCCTTCAATTCCACTAAGGAATCGACGATTGGAGGTGGATTGGACTGAGATTCCAATAAATCTGCACGATGCCGACCGCATCACCCATTCATCTTCTTGCCCATCTCTTGCTTCCTTCCACCAAGCAAGTACTCTCTTTTCCATCTTTTATTTTTCTGATTAAGGATTTTAGGTTAGGATTGTGATGTTAATCTATGAATATATGTATTTGTTCATGCATTTTGGGCTTCCCAATTTATTGTTATTGTGCTTTCCATCATACATCTGCAGTGGGTTGGTGTTTCGTTGCTCGCCCAACGACTGTACCAATTTATGTTTCTAGGTTTGGTGTTCTTTAGGGTTTTGATGTTGTCTCGTTGGGCAGCTCACATGCTTGCCCAACGATTTTGACTATTGTGAGTTCATGGTTGTTCATGGTTGCTCGAGTTGCTCGCTAGGCCAACTTGGTGTTCTCACCTAGTGATCTAACCTTACTTGCCCAGCTAGACGTCTCGCCCAACCACTGGTGTTTTATATTTGCTATGTTTTTGTGTTGCCTTAAATCGCCCAGCTAGTGGGTTGGTCGTCCAACGAATGGCTTGTTGTTTTGTTGATTTCCATGTATTGCTCTGTGCTTTGACGTTTGTTATTGTTTTTTAGTGTTTTTATTGTCCCAATTGAGTAGGTGGATACTCCCAAGACTACTGCAGTGGGAAAAAAGAAGAGATTAAATCGTAGGTCTTCCTCCCATGCTCCTTAGTTGGACTATATGGAGGTAGAATTTGTGGAGAATTATGACCAGCATAGGTTCGCATTTGAGGATGCTGCCAATCAATTTATAGAGATTGTGCCTCGAAGCTTCATTCCAGAGCAAAAAGTGAAGCTTAATCTGGGGGAGTTTGATTAATTCTAACTTGAGCTAAAGGGGGGAAATGGCATTGGATACTAGGGGATCTCCCTAATGAGATAGATAAGGCATTGATGAAAGAATTATATGCCAATGCCTATTAGAAAGTCAGAACTAAGCCCCGTCAAGCTAAGGTGCGAGGTAAGACAATCAAATATGACAAGTGCACCTTAAACACTTTTCTGAGGATAACTTGTGCTCGTCCTAGCCAGGATACTCCATTCAGTGCATTCATGAATGGCCACAAAGATTTTGATGAGATTGCCTCGGTCTTATGTCTTCATGGCCACACTTTTGTGTTAGGTGTTAATGGCACGCCTGTTCTGCTCGTCAAAAAACACTTGAAGTCATTGGCTCAAATTTGGAGTGCATTCTCTTACACCAACCTCTGCCCCAACACCCACACTTTTGATATGAAATTGGAGAGGGCTTATCTCATTTTTGGGATAATCACTAAGCTGGACATGGATGTTAGTGCACTTATTTCGCAAGATATAGCCTATACTGTTGATGTTATCAATGTAAACTTGGGCTTTCCTCCCATAATCACAGCATTTTGCAGGGAGAATGGCCTTGTTTTTGACACTCATGTGTTGTTATCTCTCGCTCCTCCCCTGGATAGGAAATTCTTGAACAAAAACTACACCAACAGGGTAGTTGATGCCCCTGCTCCTACACATCCATGCCACCCACATCGTTCCTGAATTGTTTCTGTTAATTTTGTGGCAACTTTCCAGACCCCCATGGCCAAGATGTTTGCCCGATAGGATGATATGTGATATGCTCACAACGCAGTCTACTATGGGCAAGTGTCCCTCATGGATAACATGCACTAGCTGTCTTTGGGTATTGCAGACTTTCCTGACGGTGCTATCATGATAGGTACCCAATTTGAGGCACTTATTCCTTGGCCTGAGGGTAAGCCTGCATCTCAGTCGCGGGATGATTTGCTTGATGTTGATAATGATGATGAGGAAGAGCAAGAGTACGAAGAGCAACAACAACAACAACAATAAGAACAATGTATGCAGATGATGTAGAAAATGTCAATATCCAAAATGTGATACTAAATGAAGGGTCCTCCGCTATTGAATCAAATGTTATAAGCATGGAAGATGAAGAACAATAGACTATGACCATGAAGATGAAGATGTTTCTTGGACTGTTTGTTTTATTTGGACTATTGTTTAGTTTTGGCCTATTTTTTATGACATTGCACTTGTTTCGATTATCCATGACTTGATTTTATAAAGTGTTTTCTTATTCTTTATTGCACTTGATATCATGTCTAAGACTTGTTCATTGCACTTGTTTTGATGCTCCAGGACTTGATTTTGTGGAGTGTTGTGATGTTGAAGATATTGGTCAAATTATTGCACTATAATGCTCCAAGATTCGTTTTATTACATTGTTTTTATGTTGTACGACTAGTTTAAAATGTCCAAAAATTATTTTGTTTTTGTTTCAGTTAACATGCCTAAACTATGCGGGCCAGCCTATGGGCCCACGGAGAAAGTGATATGTGAGACGGGCCACTGTTTTCATCCCACAAGATATGTGCGGGACGGACCAATCTAGTCTGCGATATGTAGGTATGATACAGACTAGACCTAAATGGATCAAGTTGACTCACATTACCATCTCTACTTATGAGAATTTCGTGATTTTCATCTATAATCGGGAGGACACGGAAAGAATAAAAGTTTAGTTTTTTATATTTCAATTCTTTAGTATGTTTTAACAATCCTTATGTAAAATCTATGTTTTAATAATTATTATTGTTTTCATCCGCACGTAAAATTTGTATGTAACATAAATTTTATTACTTACCGATAATTCTTTTAAATATATACGGATAATTTCATGGAAAAGAATTATCACCGTATAATACCTAAACATACATACAAATAAAAATTATATGTGATATCCTTAAGTAAATGATTATTTGTATCTAGATATAAATTTGTATAAATATCTTTAGATAAATATGAATTTATGAGTGTAAATGAATCAGACTTAAATATATAGATACAAACCTGTATGTCATTCTCATATGACACATACTATGAAATAGAAATGGGTGATTGATTAGATTGGGAAAACAAATATATCCTCTAATAGATATGGGCATTATCTTTTAATACAAGCATCACTTAAATCTTAAAGTAAATTTTGACATCGATGGCAAGTTTAAAAGGGAAAAATGTATTCTGTATTACAAATTCAAAATTTGTAATTATAATTCTGGATAGTGTTTCGGAAATGCTTTGTGATTTTTTTAATTTAAGAAAATATTGTTTCAATTTAGCAATAGATCTAGAGAATTTTTTCAAGTTGCTCATTGCTTTGCTATATAGAACGTCGAACACAACTAAATTCAATGTCTACAAGACTTTCGCTAGGGGTGGCAAACGGGCCAGCCCGATCCATTTTGGCCCGTTTTGGCCCGACCCGTATGTGGTTAGAGATGGCAAATAAACCCGTTTTCGTGGGTATTGTCCGAACCCGTCCCCGTTTTGACGGGGAATCCCCGCATTGACTGGGTATGGGTATGGGTATGGGGAATCCCCGACTTTTTCAGTTGGGTATGGGGATGTACATATACCCGCCATAATACCCGTCCCCGTCATATCTCCATTCTCGTTTAAATTATTAAAATATTCACAATTAATCAAGTAACCCCTATATATATATATATTTTTTTTTTTCTATTTTTTATTTCTTTTAATTATTTCATTTGTCA
>Ga0214542_1011674_pt1 | contig 11872 bp, 13 predicted proteins | sample CNSS1metaG_FD_160096 | JGI IMG/M metagenome (GOLD analysis project Ga0214542, IMG submission 160096) | Root nodule microbial communities from cowpea collected in UCLA plant growth center, Los Angeles, California, USA - CNSS1 | ecosystem: Host-associated > Plants > Roots > Nodule | place: USA...
CCTCCATTTCCTCCACCTCCATTTCCTGATTCCTTGATTAAATTTTATATGTAGTTTTTAGGGTTTGTTGAAAAGGGTGGCTGAAATGCAAAGTGGAAGAGGGGCTGAAACCAGATCTGGAAGGATGTCCTCAGAGATGCTGAGAGAAAGCAAATAACAAGTCATGCCGTGAAGGATTGGCTGCAGAAACTCACGGATGAACTTTCAGATGACCCAGATGAACTTTCAGATGTGGATGGTAATGAGGATGATACCACAGAGGGGTTCTTCCAACTGCAGTGGTGCTCGAACGACTTACCACAACTGCAGTGGTGGTCCAAAAAAATGTCCCCTATGGCCTCGGTTCTTACGTTACCCGAGGCAGAAAAAGCGCTTTATGGCTCCGGTTAACACCCGAGGCCAAAAGTCATACCTTTTGGCCTCACCCCAATATGCCTCGGTTCTAAAACCGAGGCAGAATAACAAAAACAACCGGGGCCAAAAGTCATACCTTTTGGCCTCACCCCAATATGCCTCGGTTCTAAAACCGAGGCAGAATAACAAAAACAACCGGGGCCAAAAGCCCATTCTGCACTGGTGCATCTGTTGATGTATGTAAGATTGATGCTCTATTTCTTATAGCTTGTTGAAATGAACACTAATAATGTTCTTTTTGAAGCTTTTGTTAACCCATAAAATTTATTGGTGTTTTGGCGCAACATGGTTTCCCCCTTTCTTTTTATTCAATGGTTTTATATGGATTTTTGAAGAAAGTAGACATTGTGAAACTGTTTTTAGTTGTTGAGAAACTTCAACTCTTTTGAATCCTTTTTCCTTTATTTGAAGAGCTTGAAAGTGATGGATGCAATTAATGCATTCCATGTAGTGATAAAAGCTCTTTCTTTCCTTTTATCAACATTCTTATAGTTGGATGTACCCATCTTCTTCTTAAGCAATAAGCATATACTTTATTCATCTTAAACTACAATGCCTTATGAAGTGGATAATTCTTTGTTCATGGATTTGGTGAAGAAAAGCAACTTTAACTCTTCATTCGGGAGATCCTTCTTATGTGACTTACTAGTTGTCTAACATATCTCTTTTGTGAGACGGAAGAGGTAGACATTTCCTAATACATAGAATAACATTTTTTGATTTTTAATGAGGTTAATACGCTTTCTTTGTGCTTTACTGTTTAAGAGAACTTGTGCTTTATTAAACATAAACATAGGTTACGAAATGTTGCAATGTGTCACAAATGAGCACTTGTGTCTCTCATGATTTGTTGTGCATTAGGTCATCATCTTTCATATGAAGCATAATCATTTTTTATACTTATCTCTTTTCAGCTTGTAATCAAAATAATAGGGTTGGACTTTTCTCCAACAATTGTAATGACTTATCACTCTTCCGACATGTGTTGTCAAGACATTTGGGTATTTCTTTGAAATGTTTGTTGCACAATTTTCAATGAATAACCCAAAGCTACCTAAGCTAGTGATATATTTAACATGAAATAATGTAGTTTGGAATCTTTAAAGAAACACTTAAGGAGATTATGTGATGTCACAATAATAATTCCTCAACTCAATGAGATCATGTTTGTGGATACATTTCTGAGGGACTCTAAGTGACCCATATGAAGAATCCCTAATTCAAACTTCAGTTGAAAGCATGGTCGAGATCAAATCTCATGCACTCTCTTATATAAATGTTAAATCCAGTATGAAAACAACAAGATGAAAAGAACGATAACAATGATTTATACAAACACTTCAAGAAACAACTATAAAATGTTTGAATTCTCAAACCTTACTAATGAACGACATTGTCATGCCCATAACGAGTGACGTGAGAGGTAGATATACATCTGTCTCCCTTAAGTATCTCAAAATGTCAACTAATGAAGTTTGTTCAAGTCACGAGATTTTTAACTTTACCAAAGAAACCCAGTAAAAAACTTTGTCCTCATCGCCAATGGTTACAACACCATAAACTGCTACATACTGATCCAAAAAAATTGAGAAATTTACAAAAAAGAAAGAAAATTTTGCACTTTATGAGATGAAAAGGATGAAGAGAGTAGGAGCCCTGAAAGGAACAATGATGGGAGGAGTATGGTGGATGACAAACATCAAACTCCTATTCTCGAGGATTTCAACACTATTTTCAAGGGCTTCTTTGAGGGAGGTTGCTTTTAGGGGAAACATGAAAGTAATACTCGTAGGAGGTCATGAAATTGACATTAGATAAAAATAAAAATAAAACTCTTGTCATTACCTTCTTGAATGATTTCATATAGGATGTGATTTCGCAAGAGGACCACCTAGTGATGATCTTGGTTGTCATGATGAGTTGTAATGTACAATGCATGCTTGTTGATCAAGGAAGCTCGATCAATGTACTATATTGAGGCACTTTTTAGGGCTCAATATTTTTAAGGATTATTTTAAGTCTTTTTATGTATTTTTTGTAGGAGTTTCAGGCAATCAAGTAGACGTTTTAGGATACATAGATTACAGACAACCTTTGAAGTAGGATTGACAACTAAACCTTGGGGACAAGGTATTTAGTTTTGAACACTCTGATGGCCTTCCTCCTAACTCCCTGGATACTTGTTTGACGAATGAAGCATAAGATGAAGACTCTATGGATGGAAGGTTGCAAAAGCTATGAATGGTGAAGGAGAAGTGTGTGTGGTTTGATTAAATTAGAGAAATTCTAAGAGAGGTGAGGCTAACTTCTAGGGAATGAAGCTAAGTAGACTAGAGAAAAGACTACTCTAGAGTGAGCTCAAATAAGAGGCATGTGCACACAATTGGGTAGCATTTTATTACTCAAATTCAAGATGAAAAATACATGAGTGAAGGACACTATTAGAAATTCTCATATTACATGAGATTTTTCTTACAAATTTGTTAAAAAATTTGCAAGAAAAGACTTTTTTTGCCAATTTTTCTAAGAATCTTAATTTATAGGTATTTCCTTAGTGGGTAATTATTTCTTATAAAATTATAAATTCGCAAATATTTTCTACAAAATTTGTTGTGAAAAGTGTTTTATATAAAATATTTTGCAAAAAAACTAGTAGTAATTTCTTGCAATTTTTTTTCATAACAAAATTTGTAAGTATGTCCTACAAAAAAATTTCAAAACAAAATTGGCAGAAGATATGACTTTTTTTAGTAGTGGGATTTTATTTATAGGCCAAGCTAACCCTAAACCGGTCTAAAAAAGGAGAGGCAAAAAGAAATTTGAATTTTGGAGCCAAAAGAGAGCGTGTATAAGGTGTGACTTGCCACCTAAGTCACATATCTCACACCATGGTGTGTATAAAGGAAAATATTGCTCTCTAAGTTTGCACTTTCTAGGGTTAAGAAATCCTAATTTCCATATGTCTCACATCAAGCCCAAAAAGTAGGCCCATCTTCTTTTAGGCCCAAACTAGACTACTAAGCCTAAATCCAAATTATGACCCAAATAAAATCCTATATTACTAAGCCTATAATACAAAGCCAAAAAAATTATTATTTTAATATTTACAAATAAATTTGGCCTAAAAGATAAGAGCTTGGTCTTTGTAGAGACTAGGCCCACTCTTCTTGTATGCACTAGTCATGGTTGGGGCGTTTGCCATCATCCCCACCCTATTAAGAAGAATTAGTCCTCAAATCATGGTTTTCCGTGACAACAACCTTTATTGGTCATGTTATGTCTTTCTCCTCCATGATCAAAGACCATTATGCAACAATCATCGACTGACAATGTAAGTATTATGTTGATAATAATCTAAAGAGTGTAACTCCCAATGTTCATACACCTTTTATCAGGTGAATGACAGAAATATTTGTTTTTAGGAGCATTTTCATTTAGTTCCTTGTTTGTTTTGTGTTTAATACATAAAATCTCAAAGATATTTTCTTTTACAACAAAAGGTTTATTTTGGTCTTGCTTTTCTCCTTGAGAGGAAGAATTAAGATTGACCTTTCCTTCACTAGACATGTCAAAGTGAGCCAACCCCACTCACTTTATGGTGAGCCAACATTTTTGTAACCCGGCTCAACCCACCACGGGTTGGTGGGTTAAGTGGGTTGGCTCACTAACCCATGTAAAAAATCATTTTTTTTTATTTTTATTTTTTAGTCTTCAAATATTTAAATAATGTTTTAAGTAATCCATGAAATGAAAATTACATTAAAATCAAGTACCAATATCTTCATCATGCTTACTACCAATACTTGATGAATTGTTTCCAAAAAAGTCCATATATGTCCAAGAAAGCATGGCTAATACTACAAAGTTTAGTTGTTGTTCATGCTATTTAACAAAACATAAATGAAAAAACTACAGATTTTTGTCATGCTAATTCAGATATTTTTGTTCATAACATAATTGTTTTAGTCTTCTAGTTGCTTCAGATCTTGATTTGCACTTCTCTGTAGATGAAATTTGAATATAAAAATTAAAAAATTAGGTTAGGAAAATGGAATATAATATTATGATAGGGATACAAAGCGTGCTTTAGAGTTTAATCACTGCGTATAACAGTTATGAACAAAACATGCCTTGGAGTTTTATATGTGGCAGCAAATGCGAAATCAAATTTATGTATAAGATAGATGCATCAATGTGTAAATGCTAGATGAAAATAGAGCTGAAATCCATGTGGTTGTGCAACAAAACTGATGTAGATATGTAGATGCAAGTGATGCTTAAGTAGTTTCCACTCAACATCATTCATGAATGATATGCACTTCTCTAGACAAAATTTATATTCAATTAACACTTATTCACAATGGCCCATAATTATTCAGAAATGCTAACATGAATGCTACTGAATGGATTCACCAAATTCAAAACACTAAACTCAATTTGGCAACGCAATGCATGACCTGCAACAGTGAAAAAATATGGTACAACAACTAACTGAATTCAACAATGACATCAAATGAAGAATCTAACGTGATCATACAAGCATCAAACATTCCATTCAGAGAGGAATTTGGAATATAAGCACTGTCCAAAGAAGCACGAAATGATGTTACTCAAATGCTGAAAAATAAACCCAATAACACATACTGGTGTAATTTAAAACTGCTAACAAATGCAGTAATTTTAAATCTTAAAACATTAGCTTGATCTCAGAATCAGAACAGCAAACAAATCCAGACCCACAATGCAATTAAAACATGGCATCTTAATTTGAAACTCAAAGATGTATAAAGAATCAACTGCATCAATGCTTACACATACTCATAAATCATGTAGATTGATGCAAAATTCGTAATTACCAACTTAAGACAACAGCAAAACCAGGTTAGATTCACATAAGAATTAATGCGTTGAAGAGCTTTAAAGGCATAAAGTGTTGTAATGGAGTATGAATCCAAAGATGCTTCCAAATTGTAAGAAGAAATGAAGATGAATGAACAACTCAGTTTGGTATACTTTTTCCTTCCTTACCTCAAATTACTACACATGAGTTACATTGGAGTCATGGATTGAAAAGTCTAGAAGAATTTCCTGTTATTTTTGAGCATCTTCATTATCTTCATCTTCACAATTAAGAACAAATTATTAACAAATGATATAATTTAGAATAAGAAGTATGATGTAAAGAAAAGATTGAAAAATAATACAAATTAAATTACCAATACTTTCAAAAGTCATGTAACCAATTTTGAGTTAAAATGAGAGCTTGAATATTGTCAAAAAGAAGGTTAGATCGGTACTTGCTAAGCACTTTATCCCTAATACTAAATGTAGACTTACTAGCAACAGTTGTTATTGGAATACTTAACACCTCACATGCTAGTCTACATAAATTTGGATAATGCTCTTGTCGATCCTTCCAATAGCTCAAAACATATAACTTTGGAAAATACGTTAGCTCAAGTGGTGTTTGCGTTAGATACTGATCCAATTTAGACTTGCCAATTACATTCACATTTTGGCTTACATAATTGATATATTCCTATAACAATATAATGTAAACATAAAAATTGGTTAAAATAAAGATAAGATAATAATAAATAAGAAAATTAGTTAGGAATGATGAATAACTTACATTATATGGATCAATCTCTTGGTTTTCTTCCATGTTCAAATGTTCTTACGTTGAACAAGTGAGTTGAGAACTTGATGCATTGGATGAATTTGACCTCAAACTCACATATTCTTCAAAAAGTTTGTACATATTTCCTTTTTTATGATTAAGCTTTTCATCACAAGTGGAAGGATCAAACTTTCATTAATAGAATCATAGTGCTTAAAGTTTCATCTATGGGTCAAGAACCATGGCAATTGAAACAATGGTACTATATTCACTACAATACTTGTCAAATTTATCCATCATCCTTTTTGGCATGTCTTTCATTAAGGGGTCATCACTTCTTAAAGTTTCCCTTAACAACCACTCAATTTTCCATACTTGCATAAAATATTCATTAGAGGTTGGATAAGATGTGCCTGAAATCAATTTGATTATCTTATGAAATGGCCTTAAAAATTCACATATCCTCTCAGCTATTTTCCACTCTTCAGTTGTTAGGCAATGTTTAAAGTTTCTATCACGTATAATGAAACTTCCAAAAGCGCGACGATACTTAAGACCACTTTCAAGCATCAGAAAAAGTAGAATTACTTCTAGTAGGTACATCTAACCTTAAGCCTACTTTAGTATCAATACCCCTCACTTTAACAACACATTCTGTAAATGCAATTTTTCTTGCCTTTGAAGCTTTCACATATTTAATGCTTTCTTTAAATTTGTGCAAAAAAACTTCAGCCATTTTAAAACCCTCTTGAACTATTATATTTAAGATATGAGCACAACACCTCATATGAAAAAATTCACCTTCACACAATAAGCTATTTTGTAAGCTTAATTGTTCACTCAAAATTTGTTGTATACGATCATTGGCAGTAGCATTGTCTAAAGTTATAGAAAATATTTTCCTATCAATTCCTCAGCTAGTCAAACATTCAAAAATTTTATTTGCTAAATCATGATCTGTATGTGCAGGTTTCATTTAATAGAAGGCAAGAATTTTACTATTCAATTTCCAATTGTTATCAGCAGTACGGGCTATTAAACAAATATATCCCTCTTGAGTACAAGCAGTCCAACAATCCAAAGTCAAACAAATTCAATTATAACATTGATGCATTTCATCTTTCAATTTCTCCTTCATATCAAGATGGAATTGTTAGGAACAAGACAATAAAGGAAAGAATAAGGAGAGAAAAATGAACGACACAAGAATTTAACGTGGTTCGACATACAATGTGTATGCCTATGTCCACGACTACACTAAGAAGTATTTTTATTTCTAATGTAGCTCAAGCTTTACATAGGGTCTCTTATATAGTAAAATAGAGAACCACATCTCACAATTCTAAGCGATGTGGGACTAAATCAAGCACCATAATACTAACAATTCTCTCATTTGGAGTTTGATTTACATTACCACCTAGTGTAATGCTTTCATCATCAATTTTCTCGAAGGCCAGTTGAGGCAATACAAAGCCTTAACTTAGTCGTTGTGACAGTCTTGGTCAACATATCAGGTGGATTTTCTACACCTGGAATCTTCAACAAAAACAAGTCTCCATCATTTATCAACTTTCTGATAAAATGATACTTCAATTCAATGTGTTTGCATCTGGAATGAAGAATTGGATTTTTAGGAAGACAAATGGCACTTTGACTGTCACTGAACAACAGGGATTCATCTTGCTCTTTTCCTAATTCTTTTAGAAGATCCTTCACTGCTTCTGAGATAGCTACATACTCAGCTTCAGTGGTTGAGAGGGAGACTCTTCCTTAAAGTTTGGACTTCCAACTAGTAGTAGTACCACCCAACATAAAAATCTAACCTGTTGTGCTCTTTCTACCATCCAAATCAGCTTCCAAATCTGCATCAGAAAACCCCTGTAATGTGAGATTACTTATTCTAAAAGACAAATGCATATTTGAAGTGCCCTTCAAATATCTTAATATCCACTTCACGCCTTCCCAATGCTCTTTTCCGGGATTTGATAGAAACCTGCTCACAACTCCAACTACATGTGCTATATCAAGTCTGGTGCAAACCATAACATACATCAAGCTCCCTACTGTAGATGCATATGGCACTTTAGACATGTGACTTTCTTCTTCCTCTGTTTGAGAAGATTGCCTTTTTGAGAACTTTAAGTGAGTTCCCAAAGGTGTATTCCTGGTTTTAGCATTTCCAGCATTAAACTTGCTAAGCAATTTTTCTATATATTTTTCCTGAGATAAGTTCATAATACCTTCAGATCTATCCCTAGAGATTCTCATACCAAGAATTTTCTTGGCTGGACTAAGATCCTTCATTTCAAAATTTTCTAACAATTGTTTCTTCAACCTATCAATTTCTTTCATATTAGCACCAATAATCAACATGTCGTCAACATACAAGGTAAGAATTATATAACTGTCAACATATTTCTTCATGTAACAACAATGATCTTCTTCACATTTGTGAAATCCTGAGTTTCTCATAAACTCATTAAACTTCTTGTACCATTGTGTCGGTGCTTGTTTCAATCCATAAAAACTTTTATGAAGTTTGCATACAAGATTCTCTTTGCCTTGTACTTCAAAACCTTTTGGTTGTGCCATGAAGATTTCCTCCCCAACATCTCCATGTTGGAATGCAGTTTTCACATCTAACTGCTCGAGATGAAGATTTTATGCAGCTACTATACTCAAGATAACTCTGATGGTAGTCATCTTGACAACAAGAGAGAAAATTTTTGTGAAGTCAATTCTCTGTCTTTGTTGGAACCCTTTCACTACAAGTCTAGCCTTATATCGTTTGCTGCCATCTGATTCTTCTTTTAACCGATAGACTCACCTGTTTTGCAAAGCCTTCTTTCCTTCTGGAAGCTTGGTTAAAGACCATGTTTTATTCTTCTGAAGAGACTTTATCTCATCTTCCATTGCTAGCTCCCACTTAATAGATTCATCTCCCTGCATAGCCTCAACAAAATGTTCTGGCTCACCAGCATCAGTCAACAATAAGTAATGCAATAAAGGAGAATAACTTTGTTGTGCTACAATTGTTCTACTATACCTTCTAGCGGTAATTCAGGAGTTACCGACTCTACTATTTGTTTAGGTTCTGACCCAGACTCTGACTCAAGCTCTGACTCAGGCTCTACTTCTATATTTTGCCTTCTATTGACTACATCACTTTCTGAAATTTCTTCTAATGATATATGCTCTGGCTGTTTATTTGCATTTGAAAATTCTGCAGTCATGTCTTTATAGAACATGTTTTCATTAAAAGTAACATTTCTACTTCTGATAATTTTCTTGTTTTGGTCATCCCAAAACCTATAGCCATATATGTCAGATCCATAACCAATGAAATATCATCGCTTTGTCTTAGGGTCTAGTTTATCTCTACTATTAGAGTTCAACAAAATATATGAAGCACAACCAAAAACTTTCAGATATGAAAGGTTTACCTCATTTCCAGACCATACTTCTTCAAGTAATTGATAGTCTAAAGGAACTGATGGTCCTCTATTTATGAGATAAGCTGTTCTGCTTATTGCATCTGCCCAAAATACCTTGGGTAATCTTGACTGGATTCTCATACATCTTGCTCTTCCATTCAAGGTTCTATTCATTCTTTCTGCCACACCATTTTGTTCTGTTGTTCCTGGAACTGTCTTAATCATTCTGATCCCATTCTCTGAACAAAACTCCTTGAATTGACTACTGTCATATTCTCCACCATTATCAGACTTCAAACATTTAATCTTTAAACCTGTTTGAGTCTGAACCTCCTTTTTCCACTCTTTAAACATAGAAAACACTTCAAATTTATTTTTAATAAAATAAACCCACATCGTTCTTGTAGAGTCATCAATGAAGGTTACGTAATATTGTGAACCTCCAAGGGATTTCACTAGAGCTGACCCCTAAACATCTGTATGCACTAGTTCTAGTCTTTCAACTTTAGACGACTTACTTGTTTTGGAGAAGCTAACCTTTTTTTGCTTTCCAAAGATACAATGTTCACAAGGTCCAACGTCAACATGCTTCAAGTTAGGTATTTTACCTTTTGAGACCATGAGCTTCATTCCTTTCTCACTCCTATGCCCAAGCCTCTAATGCCACAAAGAGGAACTGTTGCCAAGTTTTGCAACTGATATCATATCCTCATCTACAATCATGTAAAGAGATCATTGCTTCTTTCCACGAGCAATAACAAGATTACCTTTCATTACCTTCCAATGTCCATCTCCAGAGGTGGTGTAATGCCCCTCATCATCCAAGTGTCCTATAGATATTAAGTTTCTCTTTAAGGTAAGAATATGTCTGACATTATTCAAAGTCCACACACTTCCATTAGAAGTTCTGATATTAATATCACATCTTCCTATAATATCAAGAGATTTTCCATCTGCAAGGTAGACCTTGCCAAACTTTCCTGGAGCATTGTTAGGTAATAGTTCTAAGGAAGGTGTAGTATGAAATGACGCACCTGAGTCCATAATCCATGAGTCAATAGAACTATCTAGACTACATAATAATGCATCTTCAATTTCATCAGTTGCTGCATTTGCTGATTGATCATCATATTGCTTCTTATTGTTGTTCTTCTTCCTTGGAGCCCTGCATTGATTTGTAAAGTGACCCCTTTTCTGATAATTCCAACAAGTGATATCATACCGGAATTTTGGTTTTGATGTCCCTCTAGACTTTGGTCTGCCTCGACCTTGATTACGACCTTTTTGGCTACTTCTTCCTCTAGTTTCAGTACTCAATGCTGAACCAGAACTAGAACTGGAAGATTCCCCTGAACTTTTCTTGCGAACATCTTCGCTTAAGATCAAGTCACGGATGTTATCAAGTTTCAACTTACTATTACTTGCAGAATTACTAACTATAGTAACAATTGCACTCCAACTTTCCGGAAAAGATGATAATAAAATTAATGTTTTCACCTCACCATCAAGTGTTATTTGCACTGATGTCAACTACGCAATAATTGTATTAAATTCACTAAATGATTAGTAATCGAGTTACCTTCACCCATTTTTAGGTTGACTAGCCTGCAAATCAAATACACTTTATTGACTCTAGATGGCTTCTCATACATATTTGACAATTAGGGATGGCAACGGGGCGGGGCGGGGACGGGTTTCACTATCCCATACCCATCCCCCTCAAAAAAATTCATCTGCATCCCCATACCCAAACCCAACGGGTATTAAACTTTTGTCCCATCCCCATCCCCACCGGGTAACGGGTGTAATCTCGTACCCATACCCATACCCGTTTTCTTACTACTTTAATATTAATTTTAATTAATTTTTATAAAAAATTACGGTAAAGGAAACATAATATTATTAAATATTCAATATTAGGAGTATGGTTGTTTCTTCGATATCAAATACTTTGAAATAAATTATAATTGTTTACATTTTAGATTATAATACCAAATAAAATTTGATGAGAACCAAAACATTTATTAAATTTGCAAACATTAATGAAACCTAGTTGATAAATTTTAAGAATATTTTTTTAAAAATATAAAAGGAAAAAAATATTTTTTAAAAAATATAAAAGGAAAAAAATATTTAAATTAAAATATATTTTAAATGTTTGTTTACTTCAATTTTTTAAATTATAATGAATCTATTTTTTATACACTAATAAAAGTTATAATACATCACTTGATCAAAATGACGCAAAGAAAAAATAATAAACATAATAATAAAATTTTAACATAGATCTTGTATCTTTTGAACCACAATATATGTTGGATGGTGGTAAAAAAATATTCATGGCAATTACATTAAATTTTTATATTGTAGTAAATAAAAATTATTTATACAACTATAGTGAAAA
>Ga0214542_1011676_pt1 | contig 11870 bp, 6 predicted proteins | sample CNSS1metaG_FD_160096 | JGI IMG/M metagenome (GOLD analysis project Ga0214542, IMG submission 160096) | Root nodule microbial communities from cowpea collected in UCLA plant growth center, Los Angeles, California, USA - CNSS1 | ecosystem: Host-associated > Plants > Roots > Nodule | place: USA...
TTTAAAATTTATTTAAAATTTATGACAGTGATGTATTTTATTTTATTTTATTTGAATTTATGATTAAATATTTATTTTTTAAATAATTTTGTAAATACCCGTGGGTACCCGTAGATATCCGCGAGTATGAAAAAATAGACGGATATCCGCATAACGAATACCCGACGAATATGAATACAGGTATGAGACAAATATTTATGTAGCCCCGTACCCTACCCGCCCCGTTGACATCCCAGTAAAAACATATGTTGGGCAGGCACACCAAATTAATGCTACTCGCCACGCTTAAATTGATTGAACTAGAACACTGATTTAATATTTCCAATTCCGTGATCAGCTTTAATTCAATTAAAATGCATGCAATTCACATTTTCGGCAAAGTTCACAACCACATGGTGAGCTTCAATTGCATCGGGAAAATGGTTGCCAAAGGACAAACTAGAAATTGACACATCACATTACCCATGAAGTTAGAACTTTAAAGCACCACAGAACCAACAACGTGAACCCACTGCCTCATCTTCACTACGGAAGGCGCCGAAAACGCAAACTGCATTGTTTGCCAAACCTCTGCCGCTTGTAATGTCTCCTTAGATTAATTATGCTTCAGCCACTTTAACGAAATTCAACAAACAATCAAATTTGAGTGGCATGTGATTACATGTATATTTTGTATTGACATTATAGTTTTATTTTACATTGAATGTATTTTTTATATATTTTATTTTCATTTTTTATTTTAAGTTCTTTTAATAATAATAAATTAGATTTATTGTGTATATTTTTTTAATTTTATATTTTTAATGTTTCTAATCTTTCTTCATAGTTGTATTCGATTTAAATTTTAAAGACTTGAAAATAAATATATGGTTTGTTGAATTTGAAGTTCTATACTATTTATTATGATTTTTCTAAAGTTTAGACAAATGTGTAGAAATTTTGTATAGTGGTCCATGTAGATCATATTTTCTTTGTATTAGCTTAAACATTTGTATTTGGACTTGTGAACTTAATTAGAGTCTACATTTAGGTCTAATTTTGCATCATATTTCAAAGGATTTAATTAGACTACATGTGCTCTACACAAAAATTATTTTACTAAACTTTTAGTTTTAAAAATTCTCTTCATCTCCTTTTCTCTCTTTTCTTTTTATTTTCTTTTTAGACCATTCCTCTTCTCCTCTTCATTTTTTTTTCTTCATCTATAAAGAACTAATCCTTAAGGATTAATTCATCGAATCAAAATTAAACAAGTCAAATTGAGTTTTGTAACCAGAAATATAATTATTAGTAACTATAGAAGAAGTTGCATAAAAAAAAAAAACAAGTAATGTTGCATGGAGTGTGATAGACCTTAAGTTACAATGAACTTTAAAAACAATTAAGTTCTCCATGAAATGTAATATGAGTTGAATCCTAAGGACACTCTCAAGATATGTCCATTGCATCATTTTCTTCTATAAACAAATAAGGATTGGGCAGGGGATTTTGGTTTAAAGAATGAATAGTATAATTAACAAAGGATCGAAGAGATTAACCTATTTGAATGAAATACAAGAAAACGGAAACTAAATTCGAAAATTGACAAGATTGAGTAATGAAATGAATCATTAAACTAATGAAACATAAATAAAGAACTAAAAGTCGAATTAACCGTAAACAACTAACGAAAACCCAGACATAGAAATTGGAAATTTATATTCAAACTCAAAGCATAAATAAAAAATTGAAAACTAAAAGAACTAAGCACAAGAAATGTAAATAAAAATTGAAAACAAAAACAAAAATAACAACAAAAAGAATGAAACATACAAGACAATCAATTCAAGAATACAAAATCTAATTATCTAATCTGTAGAAATTAAGTGTCTAATAGCAAAAGTGAAAATCACTGTCAATTTAAAAATTGTAAAATTACAATCTAAGATATCAAGAATTATCAAAACACAAAGTAGAATGCTTCCATAAACTTTTGACTTAATATTGATCGCAAGACTATCAAACAATTGTAACAACTCAAAATCAATTTGACATAACCCTTATCACCACACCAAGAAGGTCGTCTAACGAGGCACGAATAGTAGAGTCATCTACTAGAGGCTAACCCATTAGACGAGCCTAATGGAGTAAAAATGGGTGCATTGTCTCCTAAGTGATATTTTACGCATAGCATAGTAAATTTAGCATACATATAAACTTATGCCTTCCTCATTCCATAAAAAAAAAGTTTTACAAAATACAAGTTTACATTGAATACATTTTATTGTCTTGAGGAATAAAATATGTATACAAAATTGTCCTAAAATACAAGGGTTCATTTATGTGGCTACTACTGGGAAACATCATCTACTTGCGTGCAACAATATGGTTATAGCATGTTAAAACCACACAAACCAAAAAGTTGAAGGGTAAGCAAATTTTGGATAAACAACCCACACACACACACACACACAAACACACACACACACACACACACACACACACACACACACATGCGCGCACACACACACACACACACACACACACACACACACACACACACACACACACACATACACATGCGTGCACACACACACACATCCACACCTACACACCCACACACTTACACACCCACCCACACACCCACACCCACATACAAATACACATCCAAACACACACACACACACACACGCACCCACACCCACACCCATAACCACAAACACCAAAAAACCGACAGTCCACCAACACACCCAAGAACTCACACATCCAAACCCATACACACCTACAAACCCAACCCAACCACCCCTAACACTTACACAACCACACATACAAACCCACACATACACACACCCACTCACCCACACACAGAGACACACCCACCCACCCACACAAACAGACACACACAAACACAACAAACTCGCTACCCACCCACACCCACACCCATACACCTAACCACCCTAACACACACACACACACACACACACCCACCCACCCATACACCCATCCACACACACACACACATGCAATAGATAAAGACACCACTACGTTTATAACATACTATTATGAATTTCATAACTTTATCATCATAAAACATCAACAACACAATATTAATCATTGTACACACAACAAACTAACATATAGTTCACAACCTCAACATCATAATACATCAAGTATCACAACAGAACCACCAAAGAAACAATGTTAGTTTAAGACTAGGCTTCCAATGTTGTAACTCTACGACCACAACGAGCTTCAATGAAGAAGAGACTCAAAGAGAAGGACCGGAACATTGTAAAATGAGGTAACACAATTTAAGGAAATACAAGTCTTAACATTTTGTCCTTTGACCTAATATGGCCCTGTTTTTCTTTTCGAAAGGGACAATACAGTGCCACTAGCATGCTCTACACAACATCCCAACACGAGACAAAATTATACCATAATACTGTTTAAGCTCTCTTTCTCTTTGAAGGGACAATAGTGTATTAAATTGTCAAGCCATACACTCTTATCCAACTTTCTTCTCTTTCTTGTTGGTGTAAGGTGGCTTTAAAAGAGAGGGGATGAATAGAGCACATAGATAATTATACATTTTGTTCATAAACTCATTAATAAAAATACGAGTATACGAAAAAGATGGCACACAAAATTTTAACTATTTCACCTCACACCTTGAGACTGCGTCAGTCTCTTAAGCAACTTGGTTAAAATATTTCACTAATCAACACCTTTGACTAGCATGAATATCAAGCTCTCCAAGTTACAACGAGTTTAATCCTCCTTGAGGAACAACAAATATCAACCTCTCCAGGTATCATGAGTACCACCTTCTTTAGTTACAAGTATAAGCCTCTCTAGGTGTCCTTCTCAATCTCTCCTTAAGATCGAGAACTTTCAATAACAATAACAATCTCTCATACAAGAGAGTACAACAAAGTTCATAGGGTTTATTTCACAATGTTAATGATATTATAATGGATTTTACTCAACCTAATATCACTCTATACAAAATATGAATTTGACTCTATACTCTCAAAGTATTCTAACTTTAAACTTCTCTTGAATATTTGATAGTGTTTCAACACTTTGACAGTTCTCTCATATTCTTCTTATCTTCTTCATCTAGTTATTTATATTTATCATCATCTTGTGCCATTTCACCATTGTTGCATATTCAATGTTTCATATCTTCAATATCTTCTTCTTTGTTTATTTCGATGTACTTGATATGACAATCAGAGTGTGTTACTTCATGTGAATCATCAATTTTTTCCTTTTCTTTACTCAACCTAATATCACTCTATACAAAATATGAATTTGACTCTATACTCTCAAAGTATTCTAACTTTAAACTTCTCTTGAATATTTGATAGTGTTTCAACACTTTGGCAGTTCTCTCATATTCTTCTTATCTTCTTCATCTAGTTCTTTATATTTATCATCATCTTGTGCCATTTGACCATTGTTGCATATTCAATGTTTCATATCTTCAATATCTTCTTCTTTATTTATTTCGATGTACTTGATATGACAATCAGAGTGTGTTACTTCATGTGAATCATCAATTTTTTCCTTTTCTGCCATTCAAAAATTGAATTTCAAACTTTGTAATGTTGTGGCTTCAACTTTTTGGAGATTCTATTGTATTCTTTGATATGCATGGGTTTTTCTTTCTCGATACTGGTTGATAATTGTATAACAATATTCACAATCTTCAATAAAAGAAGATTTCATTTTATATCTCATTCAATCAGATCTCAATCAAAATATTTTCAAATAAAGTTGAGACTTCTTAATCTAAAATTGATTTGATCAACAATTTCAGCATCCATATTTCGTTGATCAAGTAAGACTTGATCTCTGCATCACATTGTAATTTGTTAACCTTTTTGTGCTATCTATTGATTTGAACCTGGCTCATCTAATGGATGTCTTTACATTACTTTTCTAGTTATTCTTCTGTTGAAGTCGTCTAATGGAAGTACTCGTCTAGTAGAAATGTTTGAAATTAAGCATTATTTGTTGAGTTGACTCATCTAATGGTCTTCCTTATCTAGAATTATTCTTCCTTTCCTTCTTTGGATTTTCTTCGATCTTCATGCTTTAACTCATGTATTATTGTTGTAATATGGAGACACTCAATTGATATAATCTTCAAGATAATATGATCTTGATATCTTGCCCTTTGGACACTATAAAAAATCATGTTAAAAATGATACTTATGACTGTCATATGTTGTGCGTATGGCGGGTCCGCATACCGCCATAAATCCTATCGCCACAATGTATAATATGGCAGTCTAATGAAAATCGCTGTAACACCCGCCATTTAATGCACTATACAAATAATGGTAGTTAAAATCGCCATAATTTGTTTATTTTTAAAAGCATTCCAATGCAAAAAGCGACACCTAAAAACGTCATTATTTTCACTATACTAAAATGTAATACAACGTTTTGAACTGTTGTAATTTGAATGTAAAATTATTTCAATTATTTTATAACCTCATAATTTATTAAAACTACTTTTCATAAAATAAAATAAAAATAGTAAAAAGTTATACAAAGTTATAGTGAAACATATACTTTTATAAAATCTCAATTTAACAGAAGGGAGAAACTAAAATTATGATTTTATTGCTATATTTAACACTTGAGTGATAGTTAAGCCAAATACAGAGTGCACCCATTGACACTAATGGCTGGAATCCATCAAAGCCAACAAAATTACAATGCATTGCCCCCACCCAGTCCACATTAGTGGTGCCAAAACTACTTAACCTCTAATATATAGGACCCTCTTCCATATAGTGCCATTATTTCTTGAATGTGCTAATGAAACCTTTGCTTTCATTTCCACCTAATAATCGACCTTTCAAAATGTTCATGCATATTCTTTTCCATGCCTTATATGGCTTCCACGGTGCAGCCCTCTCCCTTGTTGGAAATATCTGCAGAAACAAATCTTGCTACAAATATAATAGTTAATCGTAAAGTAGAAGCATATCCAAATTTATAGTTTAGCAAACTTGCCATGTCTCGTTTTCAAATTGATAATGCAAAATGGCAATATAGTCAAACACCATCCAAGTTGGCAACGTAGCCTTTTAAATCTAAACATTTTTCAATGCTTAAAACTGTAATTTTTTTCTTATTGAAATTTTATTCATGTGAGCAAACATATATATATACTATTATTAATAAATAAATACCACCATAAATAGACTTCATATTGTTAAGAATAAAAACATATTCAAACAAAGAATTACCTCCGTGGTGCATAAAATCTGCTCAAGTATCTTTAAACTACAAGGCATATGAAGGGTAGTCCAATATTAAAACATCACTAAGCAATGTTTAGACCTTTTATTATAAAACAAAATTACAATATTTCACCTTCTATTTTCAAACCCAACTTTGATTTGTTTTAGTTCAATATTAGAAGGGATGAGACACTCTCTGATTAGTTGCAGCCTTTGCCAAGAACTTGGTTTGGGAAATTCAGCATAGGCCCTTTCCAAAGCCTTAACTTGCTCAAGTTTGTACCCGTAATCAACCCTTTATGATCGATGCTCTCCCAAAAAATGAACAATGCAGGTGGAACATTTGCTAGGAACCATTGTTCAAGAGCATATTATAATCAACATTTAGAAGATACTTAGAAAATTAGAAGAAAGAGGAATTGCACATATAACTATATGCTTTTAAAGTACCTACATGAGCGTTGATGCCTTGGCACACAAAACCCCACCTCCAAATGTTGGGAACACAAAACATTTTAATTGGACCCCAAAAAATAGTTTGGAGAAGAGTTTATCACTATAGTCACATCTTCCATGCCATCGGTACCCATCAATGACCAACTATTATCAACAAACCCACTCATAAATCATTAAATCCCCTAAAAAATTAGGTCAAAAAAACATAGAGTACAAAAATCTTGAATTATAGCAAGAATATGAAAAGTGCGTACCTCTAGAAATTAAAGCAAGGGCCTTCCTTGCTTACGATAGGGTCGTGAACCCACTAATCATAATCTTTGCCAAGATGCCCAATTTGCGAGCGAAAGAAAAGGTAAAGATGTAGTGAGGGTTCAAGATGGGGTTTTGCACTAAGGGTTTACAGTGGACTATTTGGGTTTATGGTGAGGGTTAAAGATGAAGGATGGTGGTCAAGGTTCAATATAATGCTTTTCGACGAGGGTGTGCATTTCCGATGAGCCTCGATGAGAGTTCCAACAAAGGTTTGGGTCACGATTTAGTGTTTGTAAGGCTCGAAGGTGAGAAGCCATTTTGAAAAGGCTCGATAGTGAGGAGCCAATTTGAAAAGGCTCGAAAGTGAAGCGTGTTTAGTGTTTTGAAAATGATAAAGGGTTCTAGGCAAGGAAGATCTAGGGTTTTGGACAAGAGAGAACAAGTGTGGGAAGTGTTAATTTGGAAGTTTATTTTGTTTTTAGGACAGAAAACTCCGAGGGAATTCTTGTTTCAATAGTGATACGATGTAGGAAAATACCATTGTGGGAGAAAAAAAATTAGAATTATTAAATGACACTTTCAAATGCCATATTTTGAACGTAAAATATGGTAGTTATAAAAATATCATAATATGTAATAAATTATGGCAGTTTTTTAGAACCGTCATATTAAAACTGCCATATTTATCATAAATTTTTGTAGTGGGAATTTACGTCTTTATAAATATGTTGTATATCATATTCCTTATTTTGATTGTTTTTTCGTTGTAGCTTCTCTACTTAAATCTTCTTCATTTCAATTCTTTAAATAATCTTTTGTAATCCTTCATTTGTAAGATATCCTTTGTTGAAGCTATTGTATGATGAAATATATTGTTTAAAGCTTTAATCCATTGTTTCCTTATTGATATTAGAGAGCATTTGATGCAAAAATTATTGATATTATCTTCTCTCCAACATTAAGAAATCATCTACCAAAGGAAACTTAGGAAATAGATTATGTAATATCTCATTAGCAATAGTTTCAAATATAGTCATATGTAATCAAGATATGATCTAATACATAAATTATACAAATCAAATAAATATTTAGAATATGTAATCAAAATAATGTTGGTCATTTATAAAATGTTTCCATGACTATTTGACAATTATTTTAATTTCAAAATATAATTTCTTTGATGAAATCCTTTAATTCAAATTTAATTGTCAAGATATCATTTTAAACATTGTGACTCTTTCAATAATTTTGATTCCAAATAATATAATAAATCTGTTACTTCAAATATGCAATAAATAACTAAATGAAAGAAATGACTTAGCTAAAATAGCGTCGCTCTTTCAGACTTGTCTAATGCATGTAGTCATCTTATGCTTCATTGTGTTTCTTTGAGTTATCTAACAAATGTTAACTCGTCTAATGCCATGTTGACTCATCTAATTTCAAAACTCTTTTGGTCAACATCTTTTATTGAGCTCATCTACTCTTCACTTTTAGACATGTTTAATACAATCTTTATATTTCATTTAATATGCATTAACTACGCTTTTGACATGACTTGCTTAAAACTCATGAACAAACATTAGATAATCAAATATATAATCACAATTCATACAACACTTAGTCATTGTGTCGTATAATCGGTATTTAGTCTACTGGTTACTTAATCTAGTTTTTCTTAGTCCTTGCATAATTGTATTCTACAATTTAACAACTATGGAGCTTTCATATGCAAGACTAAACATATTATATGAATAACCAAATTTATCTTCATTTTTATAAGGTGTTTGTTATCATCAAAATTACTAAGACCTTTCATCACTACAAAAAAGTATGTGAATTCCGGCGGTTATTTCCAATTTTGAACGATACTTTTATCATAAGATAAATAGTTCACTCTTACATTGTTCAGAATAGATGTAGCTAGTTCATTGATGATCATATATTTGAAATAAAAATGGTTAAATTTTTTCAAATACTAAGTTGTTGTCCAGAGGCAATGAACAAAGCCATGGCTACTCACCTTGATGCACTTGGCTACACATCAAACGTGCAGTTCCATTTCTAAGCTTTAATATAATTCCTTTCATTCTATTTTTTTTTTCATTTCAAGATAATTTACGTAAAGTGATCAGAGTGACACTTATGAGCTTAATGTTTTTTTCTATCAATGTCCCTCACAAAAATAATACTTCTAATTGTGACTTGTGAGCTTACCACAGTTTTATCCTAACAATTTGCTCTAACTCATACGCCACATATTACCTCACTAGCAGCAAGTTCTATCATTACCAAAAACTGAGCCATCAAAATTTGAACCTCTCACTAGTAATATATGATGATTACATTATACTTCTACCTGATCAATCTAAGAATTAATATACAACATAAAGAGAAATTAACAAAGAAATTACTCCAATCTCCATAGCCTCATCATTGACATAGGTGCCATTCTTTCTCTTATGAGTTATCTTCTACAGTTCGGCTCGCCCAACATTCCTACCAGTCTCAATTTTCTATATATTCAAAGAAAATATTATAAGAAAAAGAAAACAGAATATATAACTCAGAGTTGAGAACAAAATATCAATAAAAGGTACCAAATTATCCCTTCTTCTTGACAAAGACATAGCACCACCAGTGTAAGGAATACTTTGTCTTTTCCTGATATCTCTATTTTTCTTACACAAATCCTACAAATTTAAAATTGATTAGAAGCTTATTGTAAATATCCTAATTCACGAGGTTGTAAATATATTAATTCAAGAGTTTATACCATTGTGGAAGGCTTGAGATGATAATCAACAAAAGCAGCCCACTGTTCCATATTAAGACTTTCTGGAACATTCTTGATGAGTTCATTTCTGCTAACAAGTGGGTCATAAAATTCATTCCAAAGCTTACATCTATACTCCCTCCAGAGTTTTCCAATTTTAAACAAAACGTCTCTTTTTGCTAAGTCTTCATTTGTCTTGAAATAATACAAATGTTAGTCAAAATCTATATTGAATAAAAGAAATAATGCTAGAGATGTTTAATGGCTGGTTATTTTACCTTTAAGGAACTTTCTCGCATATTATCCTTATAAGTATCTGGCATAGCTGACCATCTTTCAAAACTTATAGGGAACATAATATGATTTGCTGCTAGCAATCCACACACTCTTGCAAGTAAAGCGGATGCTTCTCCAATCGGTTGATATTTATCGTCATAGTTTACGATCACACGTAATCCACTAGGCATATTAAGAGCATCCTTAACCTTGACCTTCACATTTTGTCTAAGTCCATGCTCATCTATAAATATTAAATACATTAATTGACACTTAATAAATGAAAACAAAAACACATTATTAAATTTACCTATAGCTTCCACCGACCAATAATGGCTTGATTGCCTTCCTTTTTTTGGACCTACTCTTTCAGGTTCAGATTCAGGAGTTGGCTAAATAGATTCAGAAGTTGGTGGAATAGATTCAGAAGATTGGGGTGTTGGTTGTGCAGGTTCATAAGTTGGCAAATAAGGTTCATAACTTGCCTCTCCATGTTTAGTTCTTGGCTGTCCAGATTCAATTGTTGGTTGTCCAGATTCAATTCTTGGCTATCTAGATTCAATTCTTGGTTGTTCAGATTCAATTCTTTGTTGTCCTAGCTCAGTTGTTGGTTGTGCTGAAGTAACCTCCACATAATTTCCTATAGAATGTTCTGAACTAGGTGAAATGTGCTGAATTTCAAGGGTTCCTTTGGCTGCCTTAAGCAAGTTCCTAATTCTTTTAGCTCTAGGCATATCTGCATATACAAATGAAACAATCAAGATGTAAATAATTAATTATTACAATAAAAAAAATCAATAATTAATTATAAGGTAAACATGTATGAAAAAGTTCTATAGCATAGAGCCATACCTAACAACTATTACTATTGTTACATTGAATCATTGTCATCAAGGTCATCATTATGGTTGTCCTCATTTAATAAGTCATCATCTTCATAGTCCCTAAACAATGGCAATTGTTCAGAGTCATTGAAAAACTGATTCAAGTCTTGTTGTGGACATGATTGAACTTCACAAATCTCAATATCTTCTTCTCCCATATCATAAAAGTCTCTTGGTTTCAAATGGACTGCAATTGTCCAATCCTTATTGACCTCATCGTTGACATAATAGACCATTTCAGCTTGTGAAGCCTCAATGTATGGATCATGCTCCTCACGATCTCCAGTGTAAATTAATCGTGAAAAATTAATACAATTAAAACCCAATGGATCTTTCTTAAACCCTTTATGTAATTTTAAAATGACCATAGTAATTAAGCTCTATTATATCTTCTAATTTTCCATAGTATGCCAAATTTGCTTCTCTAATGTTATTGTCTACACTACTTGCAACACACGATGTTGAAGAAGTTAAGAAAACTCCACTATTTTGACTTTTCATCCCATGTTCTCGACTTTCAGTTCTAAATTTGTATCCATTCACATTGAAGGCAGTAAATCTTCTAGCATGTGTTGTGGGACCTTGAGCTAGATACTTGAGATCATTTGACACTGAATTTGATATGTCTGGGTTATGAATCTAAAATAATTATTTTATATGTCAATATATTTTGAAAACTTTAATTTAGAATTTGTAAAAAAAAGAAAAGAGAAAAACATTCTACATACCCTTTGAGGAAACCAATTTATGAAATCCTTATTAACTATCTGTATCACACCTAGCCGGTTCCGCTAGCTTATCAACACATATCATCCTTGACCGACAACCCATATCGGACAAGGCTGGGGGACTGGTGTACCGTACCTAGCCAAACTCGACCAAGTAAACAATGTGCATATCGAGACCGCCAAGTACCCAGGCTAGGCCAAGTTAGCCTAACTTGTACCGGTTTTAACCTAACCTAAATGTCTAAGAGGACAA
>Ga0214542_1011681_pt1 | contig 11865 bp, 3 predicted proteins | sample CNSS1metaG_FD_160096 | JGI IMG/M metagenome (GOLD analysis project Ga0214542, IMG submission 160096) | Root nodule microbial communities from cowpea collected in UCLA plant growth center, Los Angeles, California, USA - CNSS1 | ecosystem: Host-associated > Plants > Roots > Nodule | place: USA...
AAAAAAAAAAGGGTAAAAAAAATTTAAAAAAAAAAAAAAAAAAAAAAAAAAAAAATTAAAAAAAAAAAAAAAAGAACCCAAAAAAAAGAAAAAAAAAAAATGATATATAAAGACACATGTTCAACAGAAAAAAAAAAAGTAAAAAAAGAATTGAATCTTCGACGAAGAAGAGAAAGGATACATGAAGAAGAACATTGCATGGAGGAGAAGAAGTAATAATAAATAAATTTAGACCTACGTCAAAAAGAAAAAAAAAATGCATGAAAAATAGAATCACAACTAAGCTTCAGATAACGTTCAAAATAACAGTTTGGAATTTGTCAACCAAAATACAATCAACAATAAAAAATCAAAAAATCTCAATTGATCAGATGTCAACCATAATGTCTATTACATTAATTTCATTATCATAACATTGTTTTAGAGATATAATAGATATTCTGAAAGACTTGTTTGTAACGTCTCATTTAATTATTAAGTAAAATTAAAGGAAACGTTACATAATAATAATACTTTAGCGTAGTCCTAGGGTCTTTAACACAACCCCTACAATCTGGACACACCACAATGCCGACGGGAAACCAGATACAAGTCTAACAAAAGAGAATAGAGTAGCAACCGTAAAACAATACATGGGCCATAGCCCTAACGAAAACCATGAAGAAAATAAAAATCCAGCCCCGATGGCTAAGCAGCGGAATCGCCATTTCCTTGCTGACCACGAGAACCTCGCCTATCTGCTCCCATCAATTAAATTGATGATCATCGCAAGAAAGAAGAGCCACATACAAGACAACCATACAATAAACAGGGTAAGCTAGAGCCAACAACATTTTCATCATACAGTCAAACATAATTTCACCATCCAATATCCATAAAACAACCAAGCATGTTATGACTTTTAAATCAATACACTACGACTCGACTCGACTCATCCGGATACGTATAACTTGGTCGGATTCAACGGATGCTTGCACTTGTGGTGGATACCTCTACTCACCCCCGAGCTGCTCACCCTCGAGCTATGTGTTACAAGTAATACAATGAATCAATTTCCCTCACCACAAGATTAGTCCTTAATGAATTTCAGGCCTCCTGCTACTCTCTCCACAGGAGTCAATCCGCTCTAGGTGAGACTAACTGACCCCTTAGAGCGTCAGGATGCAACCTTACCTTGAATCCTTACCTAGTTATACAGATGAGGCACTACCATGGACACCCACTAACAGGGGCCATGGAATTACGTCCCGACCACTGAAGCGCGACCCTGAAAGTCTCACCTAGAGACCCCACGGTATTACGCACTGACACAGACAAAACATGGTCACACAGTCAAATAGTATTTGTCATGCAAGGATATATTCATTATGTCAACCTTTAAAATCTCAATACCTTTCATGTTTCCAATTCCAACTCGATCAAACTCATCATAACCCATCCATGCACATAGGATTTCCACTCATCTCGTTATCATGCCTCTTTAATAATAACCACCTCATTTATTTCACATGTCAAGTCCATACCAAACCCATCATCTACCATTCATGAATCATGCCAAACATACATAATATTCCATTATATACATGTTTCTCATCATAACATTCATTTCCAAACCAATACTAATCATCCAAGAACAAACAAGCATCCAAACAACACACTGCCTCGCCCAGCCCCTCGCTCAGGCTGAAGGGTCTTGCTCATGCGAGACGAGCTCGTTCAGGCGAGCCCCCTTCGCCTAGGCGAGGGCTCGAAAGAGCATCCAGAAACCAACGCGGGATCTCGCTTAGGCGAGACCCCTCTCGCCTAGGCGAGATGTTCGCTCGCTCAAAAATTTAAGCGGGTCGTCTGGGCGACCTTTCGCTCAAACTGGTTTGGGCGAATCCCTGTTTGTCTCGCCTAGGCGAGACTGGCTCACTTGGGCGAGATTAACAGGTCTCGCCATTGTTTCACCTGCAGCAGCTATATGTTCCAAACCAACCAAACATACAAGGTATTCTCACGCATCAAAACGAAGGATTAATCCATACAATCAACAACCAACTCAAGGACAGGCCAAAACAACTCAAAACTGGAAACCCTAACTTCCCGTACCTGGAAAAAGGGTTAACAGAACTTCGACATGGGACCTCGGAGCACAGCAGCTCGAGTGATGGACTTGCAAAACTGGCGGAACAACGGAACAGTGGAAAAAACAGGATTAGTTCGAAATCTAAACAGTGAAATACGAAGAACAACTTTAGGAAGTAAATACAATAGATTTTGAATCACTTACGTGGAGTAGAAATCACTACTTGAGCTTTTGGGCGGGCTGGTTCAAGGCGGGAAACAAACCCTAGCAGAGCTCTAGCGATACAATGGAGAGGAAAACGGCTGCGAATCTGAGAATGAAGAAAGTGTGAGCGTTAGGGCAGCTTGGATTCAGCTTTAACCTTTGAACCAACTCTTAGGCCCATCAGATTTGGGACAACCCTTTATATAAGACAGAAAAAAAAGAATAGGACCTTACACTTTTCTTTCTCAATTCATGGTATAAAATAAAACATAGTTAATGTTATTATAATATTTTATATTTAATTTGAAACAAAAATAATATTTTAATTATACAGAAAAATTCAAATATATTTTACTTAGATATGTAAGGAAATCAACTATATTTCAATGACGAAAAATTCTCTTAGATAACAAGATAAAAGTAAGTTTGAAGATACAAATTGTTTAACTAGTTTAATATTACAAAATTCATCAATATTCTGTATGTACCATTCTTTTTATTTATGACAATATTAATTTCACTTCATTAATATGACACACATTTTTAATATTTTATTTATTATTTATTGTTTTACATATAAATGTTTCTCCTTCAATTTTAAATGTTCAAATATATGATACTATATTTTAAAATTTATGTAATTATTAATTTTTTAATATTAGATATTAAGAAAATATTTTTCATTTATTTTTATATTAAATTTTTAATAAAATCATGTTTTTATTTAAAATTTGTATAAAAAAATATTTAACTAATTTTTAAAATATATAAAACAGACACATATATATATATATATATATATATATATATATATATATATATTAACCTATTATAAATGAATTTTTACTGTAAATGTTCAATATATTTTTTGTTTTTAAATTATTATAAAAAGTTATATTTCATCTTTAAACTAAATTATAAAAGTTTATTGTTTACTGTTGGAAACAAATATAAAACAGCTTTTCATACGGCATATCAGGTTTATGTGACAAAAGAAATTGTACGTTAAATTAAAACATAACTACACCGTTTATCGAGATAGTAATTTACATAATTTAAAACAAGACACAATTTTTTATTCTTTTTAATTTAAATTATTCCGTTCAAAATACTATTTCAACTAAATATTATTTCAACTTACTATCTTCAATTATATCTGGAATATTTTCCTTTAAAACTATATTTTATAGTACATAATTTTGATTATATAATTCAAAATTAGACTCTTAATTACATAATTTACATCATTTGAATATGATCGTCATATTTTATCTGATGTACAGAGAAGAAGGGATAGAAATAGAAGAAAGATCTGCTGCTTTGATATAATTTAATATTATTATTTTGTTAGAATACCTATCTAATATCTATTATGAGTCACAAGAGCTTACTTGCTCAGGTCAAGAAATAGTACCATTTGAGAAAAGGATCAGAATTTTGGTAGTGAGATTGTGAAAAGAAAATCAAAGACTGATTTTGAAACCAAAAACCCTAAACAACACAGGCAAGCCCCTTCTCTTAGCTAGTGCCGCCTCTGTCCGTCATCGCTGAAGGAACTCCGGTGGTCGAGGCGGTCGAAGAAGGTGTTGCTTCCTCCACAGGGTCTGACTTCCCCTCCTTTGCTCCCTCCGGCATCTTCAATAGGTATGTCAATGTCTTTTTCAAACTGCACTTCACTGTTCAAATTTTATTTTTTCTTGTACAGATCAAGTTATAAGGGTTGGTTCGTGGTATGATCAATGTTTTTTTGCAAAGTACAGTTTTTTTTTGTGTCTATAACAAAGTGGGGTTGTTTTCTCTAATCTATCAACTGGATTCTTCCATTCTCTTTTTTTCCATGCAATTAATATGTTTACTCACTCCTTGCTGAATCTGTGATCACACAGACGAACATTCCAACTATACTGAATACTTCCAACTATACTGAATACTTCCAACTAAATTGAATACTTCGATTACAATAGTCAATAATTCACAATATATGGCTACTCTCAACTTTTAGATAAGATTTTTCCTGTATTTCTTTAGCAGTCAGTTTCTTCGACCGGAGATCTATCAATTATTTTTTATACCAATATTTTGTTGTTCTTGAATATTGTTTAATGAAAGTCTTATGATTTGGCATATTTTGGTTATGGATTTTAGTTATGGTTTCTGTTGTTATAAGCTTGTTTGCATTGTTCTAACAATAACCCTTTGTCACAATTCTTGTACTGCATTCTTGGCCTAAAAGATGACATCTTGCATACCTAGATTGCCTAACTTCTCTTTATGAGAAGTCTTGTAATAATAATGTGAAAATGACCAGTCACTTTCCTATCTGAACCATATGTCAGTCCATATCCAAACTCAACTTCCTTATATAGAATATCCATTTGGATGCATTATAGTTTGTTGTACAGAGGAATGCTTGCTGCACAGTGGACCATAAGTTAAAGTTCATTTTGAAACTACAAGATTTGGGGAGAGGCTCATTGTAAGAGAAGTTTGAACCACCAACATTTGTGAATTTCAATAAATTTCAACCAATAATTGAGTATGCTCAAAAGATTGTGTTGCGTTAAGTTGTTTTTTCATTATTTATGATTCAATAATAAATCTTAGTTGAATTGGTTCTGTTTGGGTCAAAGATCCAAAGTAGAAAGAGTCTGAACTGATTAAAATTGATTAGTTTGAATAAAAAAATGTTATTGAACCAATCCGGATTGACCTGTGTCCACTTCTATGTGGGGGATCCATTGTAGTTGAGTCGAGATACAGTTGATGTAACAGAGAAATTATATTTTGAATCGTGAATTGTAACGCAAACATTAAAAGAATGGAACATTTATACTTACATATAAGGCATTGACATGCAAAGATACAAATTTAGACTTTACTTATGGTCTATTTGGTGGAAGACTTTCACAATAGTTCGAAGTAATATCAAACTCCCTTTTTATGTACCCACTTTTTAAAGCAAGAGTTCGGTAGAAAAATAATTTAGCAACAGTATGTGTGAAGCAAGGGAAGGGAGTAACCTTGCTGGAGTAGAGGGGACATAACCAACATTTATTGTTTATATAGTAGACACGAGGGTAAAGACAGATAAGTGGGTGAGTGCCGAACAGGGAGATAAGAGATTATGGATGAGAGGCTAGAAGTTAGAAAAAGGAAAAATAATGATTGGACATGGCTGGAAAGAAAAGACCAACCATCTTGTCTCTCTTCCCGATCAAATTCGAACAAAAAATAAAGCAGATTAGGGTTTTTCTCAAACTAGGTTGCATGACCCTAGCCGTTTTGGAGTGTGACCCATGCACAATTCCACCCATGTACATTGAATCAAACCAGAATCACAATTCATGCGATTCTGAAAGAGATTAGAAAATGACAGATAAGTGGGTGAGGGCCGTAGGTGGACAAAAGAAATTATGGCTGAGAGGCTAGAAGATAGAAAAAGGAAAAATAATGATTGAACATGACTGGAAAGAAAAGAACAATCATCTTGTCTCTCTTCCTGATCAAATTCGAACAAAAAATAATTAGGGTTTTTCAAATTGGTTTGCGTGACCCTGGTCGTTTTGGAGTGTGACCCATGCATAATTCCACCCACGTGCATTGAATCAATCCAGAATTATGATTCATGCGATTCTGAAAGAGATTCAAACAGTACAAGATTGATTTGGGAGAAAAAATTAGTGTTGCAGCAATTCATATCGGGTGGGGGTAGAGAATTGTATCGTATTGTCTAATACAGTCAATCTTTACCCAAAATCTACTACCCTTTGTACAATATCCAAAAAGTATTGGTGTGGCTTACATAATTCCCTCAATAACCCTATGTAGCAAATACTCAAGTTTCTGCACATGTACCAAGCACCGGTTGTAGTAATAATGAGAAGAGATCAAACTGCATAAATGTAGTAATAATGCACTATTCAAACCTGTGTAAAGAAGTTTGTGTGATAATGTAAAAGAGATCATAAGTACTACCTTATATGGCTTAAAATCATTTATGCACCAAATTAATTGTTTTCATTTAATGTATGGTATTCTCATCTGCAACTGCCTTTTTGGATTCTTTTGTATGCATGCAGGGTAATATTTAAGTTGAAGCTGGGTCAATTATGGCCGATTTGGAGAATTTGCTTTTGGAGGCTGCAGGGAGAACTGGCACATCTGGGAGAAATCGCCATTCTCTTCCGCCTTCAAGGAGACGACATGATGGTGCTTATTCAGATGGTGGGAGTGATTCTAGGGATGACGATTCAGATGATGAGCTCAATTATGCAAGCAGAAAGCCATCTGGATCGCAAGTTCCTCTAAAGAAAAGGTTAGATCCATCAGAAAGAGATGATGATTTAGGCAGTCAGGAAGAAGCAGATGATGATGATGATGGTCGCAGTGATCATGATGGCGACAGCAGTGATGAATCAAATATTGGTGACGATCTCTACAAGGATGAGGATGACAGGCGAAAGCTTTCTGAGATGACTGAACTTCAAAGAGAGATGATTTTGTCAGATAGAGCTACAAAAAAGGATGATAAAAACTTATTGGGGAAAATAGCATCTAAGCGTGAGAAAGGAAAGGTATCAGTGCCCAGAAAACAGTCTCCACCTATGTCGTCATCACGTATGCGTGCATCAGCCAGATCTGCTGACAGGTCAGCTAAGAATGATGCGCTAAATGAATTGCGTGCTAAGCGATTGAAGCAACAAGATCCAGAAGCTCATCGCAAACTGAGAGAGGCATCAAGAAATGCAGGGCCCAGGCATTTTTCTCCTCCAAAGCGCAAACCGTTCACATCAACAAGTCTCAGTAGTTCAAGTCATAGTGAGAGTGAAAGTAGGTCCCACAGTGATGATGAAGGGTCAACTGGGGATGGAGGAATTGGTGACAGTGATGATGATAGGGCATTAGCTGGGTCTGAAGGTCCTTCATTTCAGGATATAAAGGAAATAACTATCCGCAGATCAAAACTTGCCAAATGGTTTATGGAGCCTTTCTTTGAGGAGTTAATAGTTGGTTGCTTTGTAAGAGTAGGAATTGGTAGATCAAAAACTGGACCTATCTACCGACTCTGCATGGTGAAAAATGTTGATGCATCAGAACCTGATCGACAGTATAGATTGGAAAATAAAACTACATACAAGTATTTGAATGTTGTTTGGGGGAATGAAAGTTCTGCTGCTAGGTGGCAAATGGCTATGGTTAGTGACTCTGTACCACTTGAAGAGGAGTTCAAACAGTGGGTTAAGGAAGTAGATCGTAGTGGTGGCCGGATGCCCACTAAACAAGATGTGTTAGAAAAAAAACAAGCTATTCAAAAGGCCATCACATTTGTCTACTCAGCGGCTACTGTGAAGCAGATGTTACAAGAAAAAAAGTCTGCCTCAACAAGGCCACTAAATGTTGCTGCTGAGAAGGATCGGCTGAGGAGGGAATTGGAAATAGCACAAAGTAAGCATGATGAGGCAGAAGTGGAGAGGATCAGGGCAAGACTGCAAGAATTAGAGGCATCCAGACAAGCAAAGCAGAAGGATGCCAAGGCATTGAAGCTGGCTGAGATGAATAGAAAAAACAGGTTTGAGAACTTCAAGAATGCCTCTGAATTGAAGCCTGTGAATACTGGTTTGAAAGCTGGGGAGGCAGGTTATGATCCATTTTCAAGGAGATGGACTAGATCAAGGAATTATTATGCTGGTCAAAAGGCTGCAGCTGGAAATAATAGTGTCAATGGCATAGTGGTCGGACCAGGCACAAATTCAACAGGAGTGCCAGTTACAGCGGAGGCTGGCATGGTGGCTACTGCTGCCGCCTTGGAAGCTGCTGCTGATGCTGGGAAGTTAGTAGATACAAGTGCTCCTGTGGATCAAGGGACAGAGTCAAATATGCTGCACAATTTTGAGCTGCCAATTTCGTTGGCATTACTTCAAAAATATGGTGGGGCCCAAGGAGCTCAGGCGGGATTTATGGCAAGAAAACAAAGGATAGAAGCAACAGTTGGATTTAGAGTATTGGAAAATGATGGCAGGAGGCATTCCCTGACGCTGACTGTCAGTGATTACAAAAGAAGAAGAGGGCTTCTTTGAAATTTTTTGCTGCTCTTGCAGAGTTGAGGTAAGTTTAAGCTTATATGGACTGAAGATGGTTTGTGTCGACTGTGTAATGTATATGTATGTTGAATAAGTGGTCATGTTTCCATATGTTTGTATTTCTTAGTGATCAAATATTAAACAGCAGATATCTGATTAATGGTGGTGAAGAATGTGTGTGATTTAACAATGGTATTTAAGCCAGGTCGTTGGAACTTAAGAGAGAGATTAACGCCCAGTCTGATATCATGGTGAAGTGTTATCTCTCGTTTTGAGCTGAGACCATTATTGTCTAGAAGAACTTTGGTTTGTTTCACTTTCAATTTCGTGTGTGCCGAGCCTTATGACTCATTTTCCTGTGCTCTCGTTTTCCAGTAAGGGAAGCTTCTCTTAAGATTATTGTAGTTCTCTCGGCAACATTAGAAATACCTTTTTGTATTGATGATGACATATACAAAGTACAAATTATATTGTAAGTTACATTAGCCACCTTTGGGGTTTTGTAAGTTATACCAATATCAACCTTCTGTTTTTTGTATTCCCTCACTTCTTTCACTGTTGATATTCTTTTACATCATATTAACTTCGTTGTGTTTGAAAAACAATAGAGCACATAGGGAAGATTTATGTATGTGTTACATAAAACGTGTGAGGGGAAGATTAGTGTAATTATAACACATTTCAAAGTGATTAATGCAATTTACTCTGAATTATATAAAAACAGCAATGGTTAATTTCAAATTAATGGCATATGATATGATCCTTTCGGAAGATATAGGAACCTAGTTATTTGTGTTATTTGTCTGCGATGGCGAACCAGAGAGAAATGTTTTGTAGGACATCGATTTTCCATTTAATTAGTGCTTTGTGGAAAATTGGAAGTGACAAATAAAGGTTGAAGGAGGCAAGATTTGGAAACAGTACCTTTTTACCGGGCGATTGATTTTTTGAAGAGTTAAAGCTATTCTTAAATTGATAGTTAAGGGGTTTTCTTTTTCTCGGTTTTTTCTTCCCAAAATGTAATTGATGAGAAAAGGCAAAAAAAAACTTGAAATGATGTGTTTTGATTAAATTTTTTATAAATAATATTTTTTATTAGTTAATTAAATAGTTTATGGAGCCGTGTAGCTAGCGAAAGCAAATGGCTGTAGGTTATCATTTATAGAGATATATTTTTTTGTCCATATTTTAATATTTTAATTTTAACTTTAATTATTATTTTTCAAATTAATTATTTTGTAAATAATTTATTATTACTTGTTATTATAATTTTTTTTTTTGTTTTTAACTGTTATTCTCAAAATTTATTTTGGATACATATTTTATTTTTCAAATTTTATATTTAATAATTATTTTAAAAATTAGTTATATATTTTGTATTTATTTTAACTCAAATTTTTGTAAAAATTAAATTTTTGTTCAAATCTCTATAAAAATTAAGAAAATGCGGATAGTCTCGATTAATAAATGCGAGACGGGTCTGTCTGATTCTCATTTTGTGGGTCATATGTGGGTTGGGTTTAAACGTTTGAATTGACCCGCATTTTAAGTTAGTGTTTTTGTTTGAAATTGATTTCAGTGCAAATCATTGAAGAATTCAATTCGATGCATTTGGCGATTCATTGACACAAGCTCGATGGTTTTATTCGAATAATTCCAATTGTTTGAAGACGCACTGAAATCCGGTCAGTGGCTTACGTGTTCAGAATCTGAGAGCATCTCTTATTCTTCAATTTAGTTTCCTTTGATAATTTGAATTCCTTTGGATCTGAATCTTGAGGTGCAAATAGCAATACAGGCAGCAGAATCATATTTTCTGAGAGATCGTGCTTAGAGTTACAGGTCTTTTTACAAATTGGGGATAGATTTATCTCAAAATTACGTAAATGGATAAATTTAAAAATATTGCCCAAATAAGGTAAATCGTACATGGTGAGAATGATTTCAATAGGAAAAGTTATGCTCAATCTACATTAATTTTGATCCACAGTGAAAAAGATACAAAAGTCGTGTTCATAGAAAAAGATTTTCAATTTTACATTTTTCAAATGTGAAGTTGTACACCACAAGAATGATTCAAGTGAGAAAGAAGTTGTGCTCGATTGTTTGTTTCTCCCTTTTCTCCAGCCATTACCATGTCCCTGTGGTTTCCAATTAACTTGTTCAGATTGTTTCCAGCCACTCTGATTTTGTTGTTTCCAGCCACTCTGATTTTGTTGTTTCCAACCACTTTGTTTGTCAGCAACACTAACAATAGTCTTGCTTTCACTGTTATAGTCAAGATTGCCAGTAATCTGTCTTTCTTGTTATATTATAAGAGAAAAGACAGATTGATCTTAGGAAGGGGCTCCATCAACAATATTTGAGTCCTCACATAATTGTAGGTATCATTTAATCCTTTGGAGAAGCAAATCACATATTCTATTTTCCTGTACTTCACAGAAATTCAGGAAAGATCACATTTTCATTGAATATCGCAACTGCAGTATGGTATGGATCTCAAAGACTCCAATTCTTCCCATAAAATCTTCAAATTTTTGAAAAACTGAGTTATGTTCCTTTTGACGAAGAGAGTGGATTTCTTACAGCAAATCTGAAATATTGAAATAATCTTTTTTGGAAAATCTCTCTTTTAATTTATCGCAAAGATCCTTGGCACTCTTTACGTAAACACACTTTCAGCTATGTGTGGAAATAGAATCTTGCTGATCCAAGATAGAATCATGATGTTTGCTCTTTCTCATGCATTGTACATGGGATTCTCTCTTTTAGAAACCTTGATACTGCCATCCACGAACTTGATCTTGTTTTTAGAGACAAGACCATGTTTCAGACCACGTTTCCAACCTCGTTCCAAGTAGAGTAGTTTGTCTCATTGAGGGTCTGGCTAACAAGAACAAGATCAGGGTTTTCTCCTGGATGTAGGTAGTAGGGACTGCAGGGGTTGAGAATCTGATCTGCTACCTTTTTCTGTGCATAATCTTGGTCTTTGTCATTGCAGTCTGCCATTGTTCAAGAAAGCAACAAGATTGGAAGAAGGGAGAAGAAAAACAGCTGAAGCAGGGCAGGTTATAAACCTGCTTTGATGCCATATTGGGTTTGGCGGAGGCTCGAGCCTGTTGGAAAAAAACTCACACACACTAGAAGAATATGCAATATAATTCATTGTGGTGTTTTTCATTGATGGAGAATGCGCTATTATATAGCCAATTACAAACCAAATAATAACAAATCAAACTAAATCTTATATACTCTAACTAACTAAAATAATAACTAACTTAAATCTAATTAACCAAATATAAAATACCCTATTACTTTGCTAAATAAAAACAACTCTATAATCTAAAATATAATCTAAATATCATCTAACAGAATTAAAGATTATTTAACAAGATTAAAGATTATCCAACAAAACTCCCCCATAATCTTAAATCTTTTTCTTCTCTCGTCCCAAACAATCTTCTATCTCCATAGCCGACTTGCTTTTCTCTTTGACCGACTTGATCTTCTCTT
>Ga0214542_1011684_pt1 | contig 11863 bp, 8 predicted proteins | sample CNSS1metaG_FD_160096 | JGI IMG/M metagenome (GOLD analysis project Ga0214542, IMG submission 160096) | Root nodule microbial communities from cowpea collected in UCLA plant growth center, Los Angeles, California, USA - CNSS1 | ecosystem: Host-associated > Plants > Roots > Nodule | place: USA...
TATATATAAATATATATATATATATATATATATATATATATATATATATATATATATATGTTAATGTATAATTATTTGTATGATATTTGGTAGAATGCCTTTGTCCGAGATTAGTCAAAGTCATCATCAAACTCAAATGCCTACATCTTCCCAGTATAGCAAACAAGAAAGATTTATGTTTAAAGCGATAGTGAAAATTATCTCAGAGATCAATGCCATAAAAGAGGAAGAGGTGTGTATGAAGTACATATTAATTATGATACATGATTTCAAATAATTAAGATTATTCTGACTTTTCTATTGGCTTATTTTAATAGGAGATGACTTGTGTTACTGTGGGTACTACAATTAAATTTAATTTAGGTGATGATGGTTGGAGTTATTTTGCATGCACACACTGTAACAAAAAACTAATCAAGTAGGTGCTTTCAAGTGCAATAAATGTGACAAATACAACGACAATCTTGTTCTCAAGTTAGTACATTAGTATATTATGACAATTACTTAATTTAAAGTCATATTTAAATACTATCATGTGAAATTAAATGTTATTAATAAATTTTACTATTTAGGTACAAGTTGGAAGTTCAAGTTTGTAATGGAAAGGATTATGTTAACTTTATTCTTTGGGATTAAGATTGTGCATCGATTATTGGAATGTCAGCTGCAAATTTGAGAAAGTCTATGATTGAGGTTATTAGCCTACCTTTTAACTTTTGTTGTTTATATATAAATATTTACAATATACTAAAACTATTTCAATTTACTAACATCTTTATATTTTAACTTTAGGTTGGTGAGGATGATCCTAAATGCTTTCCAAATGATTTAGATGTAATTTTAGGGTGTACTTTGGCATTTAAGGTTAAAGTTCAATCACGTAACATATCTATGTCAGTTATGAAAGTTTCTAATGATGTTGAAATTATTGAGGAAATTAAAGGTCAACTTCAACCTGAACAGGTATAATGACTATCACATTTCTATCATAACATTTTATGAAATATATATCATATATAATATTATTTTAATTCTATACTGCCATTAGTATATGTATTATGTGCATCTAATATAATAATTTCTTCTTCTAATTTCAGCATAGTGGACAATTGAGTGAAAATATCATTTATGATTTAGGAGCTGATACAGAAACCTGTATTGTAAGTATATTGATATATCATTTTTATTTCCTCTTTATTACATCATATAATAGGACCTTATATATATTCTTTACTTTTGTAGGAAAGTTTTTGTGGATCAACAAATCATGATCCAAATACATCATTTTCTGTAACTCCATGCAAGAGATTGTGTTCAGATATTGACAATGATAATCAATTATCACAAGAATTAAAAAATGCTCAAATGTCAACTACCAAGATGAGCAAGACAGTCAAAAAGGAGAAAAATTAAATTATGAGAAGGGTTATCTTTGTTATGGTTATGTTTTGTACTTTTTAAATTATGAGTAAGATTATCTTTGTTATGGTTGTGTTTTACTTTTTGAATGACCAACATATTATTTTAAATACAAGTATTTTGTGGATAAAATATTAGTCGTTTATTCTTGAATGGTAAAAATACAACAAGATTGATTGCAAGTATTAGTCATGAATAAGGTTTAAAATTAAAAAAAGAATAATTACCTTTTAGCAAGATATTTTATTTGACATGGAAGGAGATTTAATAATTAGCAAAGTAAATTTCCTTTCCAGCTAATAGGGGTGCAAAAAGATAATATTCATTCAAGTGTTGCACACAACAGTTGTTACTTAATCAATCATAATCTTAAGTATTAAATTGCACACATAATCTTAAGTATACCTTGAGCAAAAGCTTCCTAATTCCCAGAACAAAACCAACATCATTATTTCCAATCCTAGTAGCAAATTCACCAAATGCTCCCGCAATACATGTTTGAGAATCAGTACATAAGAGAATCAATACACATCTCACGACAAAAACATGATATAGACTAGGCTAAATCAATACACATCTCACTCATAAAGAGAATCATTGATATAAAAAATGTTACAGGTGTTTATAAATTAAATGTAATTATCAACCATGTGTAACGATCTATGTGTAATAGTCATAAAATTGTATACCAGTTTTGCATTCCTTAAACTCAATATTGGCCTCCAGAGTCACTTCTCATGAAATTAAATTGCAATTCAATATCAATATCGTTAAGAAAGTGGAGAAAGATCACTTATTAGCAACTTAATAATAACCACCAACAAACTCGCTTCTTTAAAAAAAATAATTATAGAAATACTAAATCAAACGACAATAGTGACCTTCAACTGCCCATACTTTTGGCATCTTCTCACAAATTGGTCATATTATCAACTGCCATATTCAGTTATACAAGAGTGACCTCTCTACAAAAAGTTCACAGTTCCTATATTCACTTTTTTTAATTAGTATTCAGTCCACTATCAACTATTATATGGAGAGAAGAAGAGTTACCTTTTTTCCTTTGTCAACTCAAAGAGTTTTAGATTTCAAATTCATCTTTTCAAATTCATCTTCTCTACCACTGTGAATTACAAAAATCAAAGAAAATTTGGGTAAGCATTTTTTCTCTCTTTGTTCAGAACAACAATTTCAAATTTTAGCTATCAATCAACACTGAATTATAAATTTATAATGCAAATATAACAATTTCAGACATTTTCAACACTCTATGGACGCCGAAAATAACATAAATAAGCAACTATCTGCAAAGGCGAGGTTGAAAAGAAAGAATATTCTATATGAAAAGAAAAATATAATTAAGAATGCGACAAAGTGTCCCAAACAACAAAAAATGAATTTGGACAGATCTCCTACAGAAAATGCATCTCAAGAAACAAAAACAGAAAACACTACAACATTTATTGGAGAAAGTCAATCAAATGCTTTTAATGGATTAGATGAAGTTCATAAATTTCAAAATTATCTTACTCCAACTGTCAGTGCTCAATCCCAAGGTAACTTACTCATATACATTAATTGTCATATGCATTATTGTTTCTATGATTACATTTATTATATATGTATAATTTTATCTCATGATGATGTTTTCACATATGAATAGATGAGACATTTGACAATAATTCTGGTGATGATGAAGAAGAAATACTTTCAAGAGAACAAATACAGAGCATAACAAATTCAAGTAAAAAATAAATCATTAGTTCATTACTTTGAAGTTAAGTTATATTCAATCATTTAATATAATTAGCTAAAACAAATTTCAAATCCTTTGAAGGTTATTCAGATATAGGCAATCCTATTTTCCAATGCCATCATTGCAAAGCTTATATGTGGTACCAGGAAAGAATAATGAAACATAGAAATGCTGCTAATCCAAAGTTTCAACTATGTTGTGGTAATGGCAAAGTTCAACTCCCACTCTTAAAAGAACCTCCATCTCTACTACAACATCTTCTATTTAGTAGTAACTTTGCAGATAGTAAGAATTACCAGCAAAACATCCGAGCATACAACATGATGTTTGCATTCACTTCCCTTGGGGCAAAGCTTGATAACTCATTCAACAATGGAAAAGGACTTCCAAATTTGAGAATACAAGGACAATCATGTCACAGAATAGGAAGCTTATTACCACTGCCAGGACAACTACCTAAGTTTGCTCAACTATACATATATGACATTGAGAATGAAATACATAACAGAATGAAATTTTTAAGGTAAAATGCTCTTTTTAATTCTATACTTCTTCTAACCATTTCTCACTTTGTACATTATATGCTTAACACATAATGGTAAACAAAATAAAAGCATTAACTTTCGTCATAGTATGGTTGTTAACTATATTTTTATTTATGAATTCATATGTGTAATGGCAGGAACGAAAACAAGGTTGATGTTGAAATTGTAAGAAAGTTAAGAGATATGTTGGATGCTCATAATGTACATACAAAATCATTTCGGATGGCCAGAGATAGATATAAAGATCAACCATATCAAGATTTGAAACTAAGATTGATATCTGACAGGGCTAAAGATGGTCGTATATATAATATACCAAAGGTTTCAGAAGTAGCTGCACTGATAGTAGGTGATGTTGATACAACATCTCCTAGGGATATAATACTGGAAAATAGAAGTGGCAAGCTTCAAAGAATAAACGAATTGCATCCAAGTTACTTAGGATATCAATATCCCTTATTGTTTCCCTATGGAGAAGATGGCTATAGAGAAGATGTTGCCCATCGTGACCGCACACATAAAAAAAGAAATCGACTCACTATAAGAGAATGGTTTTATTTTCGAATTCAAACTAGACAATCAGAGGCAAGCACTGTGTTAAGATCTAAAAGGTTGTTCCAACAATTTGTGGTAGATGGATATATAATGGTAGAATCTGAGAGACTATCATTTGTCAGAAACAATCAATCTAAGTTGAGGGTTGATAAATATATTAATCTTTCCCAACCAACAACCAGTTCACATAATGAAGGAGCGGACAAAGGAAAAAGGGTTGTGCTTCCATCAACTTTTGTTGGTAGTAGAAGATTTATGGACCAACTGTATTTCGATGGAATGACAATTTGTAGCCATGTTGGTTTTCCAGATCTATTTCTAACTTTTACTTGCAATCCAAATTGGCCAAAAATAACAAGATTATTGGAGGAATTGACTTTGACACCATCAGACCGTCCAGATATAATATCTAGAATTTTCAAAATTAAGTTTGATAAATTTCTGGAAGATTTGACTAAAAAACACGTGATGGGTAGAGTTATAGCATGTAAGTTTCAATGTTATATGTTATTCAAAGTAATTATTATAATGCATAATGTTTCTAACTAGAGCGTGTAATTTTCTTTGCAGACATGCATACCATTGAGTTCCAAAAACGTGGATTACCACATGCTCATCTACTTGTTTTTTTGCATCCATCTAGCAAATATCCAAATGCAGAGGACATAGATAAAGTGATATCAACTGAAATACCATGTTCCAAGCAAAATCCCCAGTTGTATAATTGTGTGAAAGATCATATGCTTCACGGACCTTATGGTATGTCTAATAAATCATCACCTTGCATGAAAAACGGAAGATGTTCTTGATTTTTTCCAAAAAAGTTTCAAGAAATAATTGTCATAAACCAAGATGGTTTTGTTCATTATAGAAGAAGAGACAATGGTTGTAACATTGTTAAGAATGATATCACATTAGACAATCGTTTTGTCGTTCCTTATAATCCCATGTTGTTACTAAAGTATCAAGCACATATTAATGTTGAATGGTGTAATCAAAGTACTTCAATCAAGTACTTATTCAAATATATCAACAAAGGATATGACAAGATAACAGCTGCTATTGTTCCTAATGACACTCAAGCCAACTCATTATCTCAACCATTAGATGAGATCAAACAATATTTAGATTGTAGATACATATCTCCATGTGAAACATGTTGGCGAATATTTTCTTTTCCTATTCATGGAAGAAATCCAGCAGTGGAAAGACAATTTTTCCATCTTGAAGGTGAGCACGGTGTATATTTTAAAGATGAAGATGACATTGATGACATAATTTCTAAACCAAGCATTTCACAATCAATGTTTACAACTTGGATGGAGTGCAACAAAACATTCCAAGAGGCAAGTGTAACGTCCCATTTAATCGATAACCCTAATTAAAGGAAACGTCACACAGGATAACATAGAAGCTCGGTCTTAGAACATAAGTATAACTCCTTACAATACTCAAGGCACACCATACAAAACAACCAAACAAGCAACAGGGTAAGCTAGAGAAGAAAAAGTTTATCATGCAGTCACATGTTATCACACAATCCAAACAGTATTTATCAACCAATCATGTTATGACTTCTCAAACAATACACAAGAGTCAGACTCAACTCATCCGGATTACATATAATCTAGTCGGATTCAAAGGATGTTTACACTTGTGGTGGATATCTCTGCTCACCCCGAGCTAGGTGTTACAAGTGGTACAATGTCTCAATCCCCACACACAAGGTTAGCCCTTAATGAGTTTTAGCCTTCTGCTACTCTCACCACAAGAGTCAGTCCGCTCTAAGTGAGACTAACTGACTCCTTAGAGTGTCAGGATGCAACCTTACCTTGAATCCTTACCAAATTATATAGATGGGGCACCACTATTAACTCCCACTAATAGGGGTCATGGAATTACGTCCCGACCACTGAAGCACCACCATGAGGTCTCACCTAGAGGCTCATGGAATTACGCACTGACACAGACCAATCATACTCAATCAATAAAGTATTATTTATCATGCACATAACTTTCATGCCAACCTTTATAACAAAATCCACATTCATATTCCATGTTGAATCCATTCCAACTCATCCTTCCCAATCCATGAATATAGAATTGTACTTCATACCAATACCATGCCATTTTGATACCAACCATTCCATTGAAATCGCATGCTAAGATTTATCCAAGTTCATCTTTCACAATCCATGAATCATATCACTCATGCAAATTCATTCATCTCATACTTTATAAATACATACCAAGACATACATATATCACAAAATAGTATTCATCCCAAATAAATGAGTGCCAACATTTAAGTACCTGCAATTCCATACAATCAAGCACAACCCACAACCATAATTCTTACACCAAAATTCCTAAGAAAATTTATTATCACAAAACCAAAAATCATTGCAGTAATGCGTGACACATTTCTCAAGCTACAGACATCTAATCGACGATCCAACCGGTCAAACCATAAAATAGCATGTTATGAACCAAATGTCAAAATTTGAGCTCAATCCAACGGTTAATGAGTTGGGAAAGTCAATTTTACTAAAACTGGGCATATTAGAAAAATACACAATCGCTCAGCGACTGCGCGACGCATCCAGAATACGAGAAATAACGTCAAATATCATAGTTTCATGAATATTTGAACCCCTAACTCAGAAATATATCAAAAACTAACGTTTTCCCCAAACGTTTCTCATATTTCACAAAACATTAATCGCATCAAATAAAAATAACGTGAAACCCTAACTTCCCTTACCTGGAAAAGGGGTTAGCAGAGGACTTCGACACCCGAACCGTGATGAAAAGTAGCTCAAGCAATAGCTTCGAGGACTGGAAAACAGTGGAATGAGCTTAAAACGATTTCATTAAGACAACCCTAGTTGGAACTACGAAGAATGAACAGAATGGAGCAAGAGCATGAGTTGAAAGCTGACTTACGAAGAGTATAAAACTAGTATGAGTTCACTTGATGAGAAACAGTGACTGAACCCTAGCAAAGCTTCACAACTGCTCAAAGAGGAAGTAAGGGAGAACTATTTTTCTGAAATGATACGAATGAGTGGGTTAGGGCAAGTCTTGGGTTATTTTAGCTCCCCATGGCCCAACCCTTAGGCCCATTAGACCTTGGGGCAACCCTTAAAGATTGGGGCTGAAGTATGAGGGCTTTACAACAAGAAATTTAACATACACATAATTTGCTTCCAAGTTTGTTTATGTCAAGAAGAATAGATGTTGAAAACCTAGACAAAGAGGAAATATGATAGGAAGACTTATTTGGGTACCACCAAGTACTGGGAGCTTTTTTATTTACGGAGGATGCTAACAGTCGTAAAGGGACCTTCGTCCTATGATGACATCAAAACTGTTGATAACATAACATATCCCACATTTAGAGAAGCTTGCTTTGCATCAGGATTCTTAGCCGATGATAGAGAATATATTGAAGCTATTAAAGAAGCAAAGGATTGGGGTTCAGGATATTATCTTAGAAAGTTGTTTGTAACTATATTATTGTCTAATTGTGTCGATAATCCACAACTATTTTGGCAAAAGACTTGGGAATGGCTTTCAGATGACATTCAATATAATCAAAGAAAAATAGCCAGATTTCCAGGTATAAAAACTCTTATACTCTAGAGTTCAACATTTTTATATATTTCATGTACTAACCTATAACTTTTTTCTTTTATGTATAATTGCATCTAACTATTGACCAACTACAAAATTTAACGTTGTTGGAGATAGAAAACCTTCTCCAAATAAATAGAAAGAGCTTGAACGACTACCCATACATGCCTTATCCTAATGACTATGTTACAAGTCATTTAGGAAATAGATTAATTTATGCTGAACTTGATTTTAACATTGAGGATCAAAAACATCAGTTTCAATCAAACTTCAACTTGCTTACTGGTAATAATAATACATTGCAAATATCCTATATTACCTACTAAATTACTTTATTATAGTAATATAAACTAATATTAATTTACTTTTCACAAACTATATAGATGAGCAACGACAAATTTTTTAGAAGATAATGCATGCAGTGACAAGTAAAAAAGGAGCTATGTTCTTCTTATATGGCTATGGTGGGATAGAAAAAACATTCATGTGGAAAATATTGGTTTCAGCTTTGCATAGTCAACGAAAAATGTCTTAACAGTCGCATCAAGTGGAATTGCATCTCTATTGTTACCAGGAGGAAGAACGACACATTCAAAATTTAAAATTCCAGTACCAACACTAGATACCTCAGTTTGTAATATCCAACAAGGAAGTGAGGTTTCTGAATTATTACAGTAGGCTGAGTTAATTATATGGGATGAGGCACCAATGGCACATAAATTCTGTTTCGAAGCACTAGAAAGAACATTGAATGATATAATGAGAAAAGAAAATAAATCTAACTCTATATTTGGTGGAAAAGTAATAGTTTTTGGAGGTGATTTCAGGCAAATTCTACCTGTTATTCCTAGAGGAAACAGATCAAATATTGTTCATGCAACAATTAATGCTTCCTATCTTTTGGACCAATGTCAGATATTAACACTGACAAAGAATATGCGTTTATTGCAAAATGAGTTACAAAAATCCGATGCAAGACAAATTCAAGAATTCTCTGAATGGATAGTGAAACTCGGAGATGGTAAATTATTTGAACAATCTTTCATTTACAGTTTCTTATCGATCACGCGACACCCGGATTTGAACTGGGGAAAAAGGATTTGCAGTCCCCCACCTTACCACTCGGCCATGCTGCCAATAAAAATATAGATATGAAGTTTTTGAGAATACTCCCCCCTTTTCTTTCTATTGAAAAATTGAAAAACAATCTTGAGACAAATTGCAACTGTTAACTATTCTTTTATGAATTATTATTTGGCCATTCTTATGTGTGGTTCTTTGGGAAACATTTTTCCTTCTGAACTCTTTTCGTCATTGAGGTTAGTTTCTCATTCTTATTACTATAGTCATTGTTATACATGAAGGTCCTTCTTAAGAAGAAGAGGAACAACAACAACAACAAATTTTGTGTAGATTTGAGTAAACAAAGATAAAAAATTTGCATATACAACAAACATAAAAAATCTAAAATAACATACATAAAATGTCTTTTTTGTGTTAGTATTTGAATGAATCTTCTTAGCATATGGAAATAATGAACATTCCCTTCAACATAAGATAAACATTTAATTTTTTTTTTCGAGTGTAGTATGAGGTTATTTTTACTATATTTTCTTATTGTCTTAGCATATTGATTTGTTAGAGGTGAAACCAAATTAAACAATGTTGTATCGTCTATCAAAATAAATAATTACATCTTACATAATATATTGTTGAGTTAAACTATGGTCTTACAAACAAAACATATGTTTTGTAATTAGTTATATATTCTTACTACTTAATTAAAATCATAGAATGTTGAATGTTTACTTTTTAACACATAACTTTTGCTGTTGTTGATCTCTAAAGTTGACAATTTAAATATGAATTCGTAATTGATTCTAAAATCTAATAAACGATTTTAAATTAATTAATCTATTATGTCACTTTAAACTATGTTATTTGATTGAGCGATCTTGACCAAGTCAATTAAACATTATATATTATAAATGAGTTAAAAAATTCAATATATATTGTACCGTACCTAGTCAAACTCGACCAAATAAGTAAACAATGTGCATATCGAGGCCTCCAAGTATCCAGCCTAGGCCGAGTTAGCCTAACTTGTATCGGTTTTAACCTAAACTAAACGTATAAAGGGACAACCTGCACCTCATATCACTAACCTAAGCCATCAAAGCAAGTAGCCGGTCTAGACCGACTACTCGAGCATATCTGGTAAGATTATAGCCTAAACCGACCACTTCAATACACTCAGTATGATAGAAGCCCCCGCATTCAATAAATCTTAAGGGCCTGGGTTTGGGCCCTGGCCCACTCGCAAGCCCCACCTAGAGCCCAAGTTAAGGCCTAGCCCATGAAATGGTCAAACGTCATTAATGCTCTATAAATACGCGTGGACCCATCATTTAAAGGTACGCATTCATTAATCACTAATTTGACTCTCTGAGAGCTTTGACTTACTTGAGCTTCGGAGACTCTTCTGCAGGTAACCCCTCCTAGGTTCAAGCTGACATGTATCGACCGGGAAGAGGCCAACTGAGGAGATAGCGGACTACATGGTAAGGTGACGCTTGTGCCTAACCTATGTTACTTGTTCTCTGCAGGAACAATTAGCGCCCACCGTGGGGCACAAGACGAACACCTTTAGTACCCGTTTTTTCTCTGAAGATGGTTTCTACCCGCAGCAGAGCTAGAGCGAACAAGCAAGCGGACGCTGGTACCTCTAGACCTCCCAGCATCACCCTTGACCTGGCTGCCATCCTAGACGGCCAGGCAAAGATGCAACAAGAACTCGTAGACCTGAAGAAGCGCAGTGTTGAAGAAATGGAGGCGCTGAGACAAGAGAACTCTCACCTTAGGCGAAGGATCGAGGCGGATCCCAACCTGAAGGGAAAAGCCAAAGAAACCTCTGAAGCTATGAAGTCTCCGGCTTTCCAGCCTACAAAGGAAGAAAGTGAATACAATCCCACCCCCCACACCTTCACCACCACCCAACAGACACCCGTTACCTCTACCCATCCCCATCACTTTCCATCCGGTCAACCGGGGCTCACCGCACCCCCAACTCCCGCCCCCACCATCCCCACCACCCACGCCCCCTACAACATACCCACCGCCCTCCATACCACACATATCCCACCCTACAACCCACAATATCTTCCCACAACCCACATTCATCCTCACAACATCACCTCCACCTTTCCTGCTATGGCAAAGTACATTATACAAATGTACAATAGTACTTAGTATATTTGTTTATGGCAGTATATGAGACTGTAATGAATGCTACATTAATATGAATAGTATTTAAGTATTTTCCCATATTTTTTGTTTGAATAGCATTTGGCTTTTGTTTCTGGCTGGTTCTGGTTTTTTGGTTCAAAATTTGTAGGTCAAGTGTGTTATATATGAATGAAACAGAACCAGAATTAAAAAAAAAAACAATACCTTTATGCCTCGGTTGTAACCAAAATCAAGGCAGAAGGTTATTTTGAATTTTTCTTTTCTTTTTTTTAAATGTTGATATGCCTCTCTTGGACCAGACCCAAGGTAGTAAATCTAGCTTTCTACTTCGGTTGGACCAAACCCGAGGCAAAAAGTATATTCAGTTTTCTATTTTTTAATTTCTGATATCCAATTTGGACCAGACCCAAGGTAGTAAATCTAGCTTTCTACTTTGGTTGGACCAAACCCGAGGCAAATAGTATATTCAGTTTTCTATTTTTTAATTTCTGATATCCAATTAGGCCTCGATTAGGCGCAAACTGAGGCAATAACTATTAAATATGCCTCTGGTTCATAACCAAGGCATAAAGAGCAACCTTTTTTTTATGGAAATAACCGTTGTCGTTTCCCTTTCCTGCACTAGTGACAAGTCGACTAAGGTTAAGAAGAAGTCAGCCAAAGTAGAGAGCAAAATGGTCACCAAGAATGAGAAGATCAAGTTAGT
>Ga0214542_1011688_pt1 | contig 11857 bp, 4 predicted proteins | sample CNSS1metaG_FD_160096 | JGI IMG/M metagenome (GOLD analysis project Ga0214542, IMG submission 160096) | Root nodule microbial communities from cowpea collected in UCLA plant growth center, Los Angeles, California, USA - CNSS1 | ecosystem: Host-associated > Plants > Roots > Nodule | place: USA...
GTCAGGCAGGCCCAAAAACCTGAACAGGCCTGACAACCTGAACGGGCCCGAAGACCCGGATGGGCCGGACGACCTGGCGACCCGGACGGGCACGACGACCCGGATGGGCCTGACGACCCAGACGGCCCGATGACCCGGACGGGCCCGAAGACTCGTACGGGCCTAACGACCCGGATGTGACTGACGACCCAGATGGCCCGATGACCCAGACGGGCCCAATGACCCGTACGGGCCAGACGACCCGAATGGTCCTGACGACCCAGACAGCCCGATGACCCGGATGGGCCCGAAGACCCGTACGGGCCCGACGACCAGGATGGGTCTAACAACCTACACAGGCCTTACGACCCGGATGGATACGACGACACGAACGGGCCGGACGACCCAAATGGGCCCGAAGATCCGGACGGACATGACAACTTGGACGACCCTAACGGGCCTGGCGACCTGGATGAGCCTGACGACCTACACGGGCCTTACGACCCGAATGACACGATGACACGAACGAGCCCTACGACCCGGACGGGCCCTACGACCTAGACGGGCTCGACGTCCCGGACGGGCCCTATGACCCGGATGGGCCCGACGACTCAGACGGGCCTGATGACCTTGACGTACCTGACGACCCAGACGGCCCCACGATTCGATCGTGCCCGACTACCCAATTGGGCCCGACTATTTGGACCTGTCCGTTCGGGTCGTCTGGGTCGTTGGTCCCATTCGGGTCGTCCGGCCCGTTCGCGTCGTCGAGCCTGTTTGTGTTTTCGGGCCCGTTCGGATTGTCCGGCCCGTTCAGGTTGTCGAGCCCGTTCGGGTCATCGGGCCAGTCTTGATCGTCCGGGTTGTCGGGTCCGTCCGGATCGTCGATCTCATCCGAGTCATTCGGGCCTTAATGACACAAGTTTTAAGAAATTCAATTTAAATTTCTTTTATTAAAAATGGATTCTGGATTTTAAACTTGATCCAAATATTTGGATTGGATTTAAATCTTAATCCAAATATTTGGATTTGGATTCTAAAAAAATCCAAACTACTTTTGTTTAAAAAATGGATTCGGGTCAAAAATCTAATCCAATTATTTGGATATAAAATGGATGTGGATTGGATCATTAAATATCCAATCCATGCCCACCCCTAGTAAAAATATTGGATATCTGCTGATAAAATTCGTGACAAATAGTTGATATTCATGGATAATTGTTATTCTGAAGTAACGAAAAATATTCGTTTACAAATGGGTTGGATACGAGTATCATACTACCTGTACCTGTATCCGTGGTATTAAAAAATTAAAATTAAAACTAAATTTATGTTTTATTAAATTAATTTAATTAAAATTAAATTTTATTAAATGAAATGAAATGAAATTTTAATTTAATTTAATTTAATTTTACCTTTTTTGTAATTTTATTTACATTTAATTTTAAATATTTATAAAATATATTTTTTTAAATATTTGTAAATATCTATAGATATCTTTGGATTTTAAAATATTCACTTAGACGAATACTAATATGAATAGCAAGTAAAATTTTTTATTGCAAATTAAGTTGCAGGTATTTATGTCTAACCGACTCGTTATCATTTCTAAATGTTAATTTATTATATCGATCGAAATAAAATAGTTATTTTAAAGAAAAGTTGGATTGATTTAATAAGATTGACTTTTTATAAATAATCATGACCTGTATGTTTAAATTATAATATGATGGTTTATACAATTAGTTTATACTTTTAGGAAAAAAGCTGCTATATAAAAAATATAATTGGGATATTACTAATTTATATAAAAAAAATGGACAAGTTTTTATTTATCATATTATGTATGTATTATAATTATTGTGGCACACAAATTCAAACTATATTATCCACCGTTTTATATACTATTATGATTTATTCTTTTATTATATTTTTTATCTTATTATGTTATATTCTCTTATCCTGTTATATAATCATTAAATAAAGTTTACATCTGTTTCATGTGTCGGTTTTCAAATGTTGACGAAATTAAAGACAGGGCAGTTTCTTGGCAAAAGATAACCTTCTAATAAATTATTAACACAATTATATAATTCGTTTAATAAAATAAGAAAAACAAATCAAAATAGAAAACTAGTTTTTAGAAGCAACATTGCTTTATAAAAAAGGCATTTTTATGTTTTATTTTTCCGTTCTTTTTAACTATCGCCATTAAACAAACAAATATATCTTAGATTATAACTGAAATATTGGTATTCGATGAGTAGTTCTAGGTGAATAATAATATCTTTAATAACATTTTACATACACTTCTTCTATTAATTCAATTTTTAATATCATATCAATGATATGTATATTGATTTTGACAAATCAGATATCTATAATTATAATTTTGTATGCTTTAAAAGTTTATAATATAACATTTCACTGCAATTGAGTGTTGTAATTGTTTAATAAAACACAGAAGGTTGTAATTGTGTGGCTTTTTTAAAATAGAAAAACATGAATGTAGATTTATAAAATATATAACAATATCATTATTTTTAATTTAATATAAAATATGTGTTTAAGATTAAGTGTAGTATAGTTGTGTAAACTTTTTAAGAAAAAAACAAATGAAAATGAAACGAGATTGAGATAATTGGGTGGAGAAAAAAAATAAAAGCATGAACCTGTCTCGTTAATATGAGCAAAAGGCATGAATGTGTCTGTTTTCAGCATTTGTCACGGTTTTGAAATGAATAACTAGTCATAAAAAAATGTAAAATTTTGTATATTAAAAATTGTTTTCATATCAAAAGTGAGGGATGCAATAAAATAGTCTTTCAAATATTTTAAATAAAAAGTTATCATTCAAAAAAATTGCATTTTTTTGTAATATTTATTCCTGTTATAAAAATGAAATTTGTCTTTTAAGTATTATGTAATTTTATACTCAAAGTTTGAATTCGAGTTTATTGATAAGATTGAAACAGTATCATTTAAGTTGATTTACATGTTCAAAGGTTAATAAAGAAATGCATTTTATTATATACATGAGTTTGAGTTTTATATTGTTTTTTTTTCTACTGCTTTTCTGTTGTTTCTTTCCCATATAATCATTAATTTTAAAATATATTAAAATTATCTTTAAAGTACTACAATAATGTGTTTTTAATATTAAAAAAAATGACACAAAAAAATTTAGTAAAAAAATTGAACTTAATCTTACTTAAATACATTAATAGATTAATGTACTAATAGTAATAATGTTCATTTATTCGATGGACATGTAATTAATAATATGACTTATTATTTAAGATGTTGTTAGTAGCTAATTTGGTGGACATGTAATTAATTTTGTAATATTACTATTGTTATTTATTCTATTTTTCATTTGTATTTGTATATATTACGTTTGAAAAAAAATGAAATAAATTTTGATTTTTTTTGGCATTATTAAAATCAAAACACTCTTAACAATAAATTGTAATCTATAAGATTTGAATGTAAAGATGATTGTGTTATGTTCGGTTGAATTTTTGTTCCAAATGTTTAGACAATTTATTCATAAATACTCTGAGGACAACTCAATAAAAATAGAAATAGAAAGCAAAAAATATTTCGTGCATATGATTTAGTTTTTGAATAAATTAAAAGTTATGTAAGAGAATAACGATAGAATAATTGATAAATAACTTAATTCTAATTGTGGAATGTTTATTTATAAAAATACTTTTACTCATCCAAACACGTGGAATGATAATTGGAATAATAACCTTAATAAAAATGAATATGTTTACTCGTATTCTCACATAACAACTTTGGAGAAGAAAAACACGTAAACAATGTCAGACAATTTAAATAGTTAGGGTTTTAAAAATGAAACAGAGACAAAAATCTGGGATCTGTCAAATTAAATTAGATGTTAATAATGAAGCTGAGACAATTTATCCATTGTGAAAGGAATCTTCAGTGGTCTTTTATTCTCACATCCAATAATTACAATGTAGCTTATTATCCATTTCTAAAAGGAGTGTGCAAGCCACGCGCCACTCAGTACTGTGGGTATTACTGTGCATCACATCATTGGGTTGCAATTTGCAAAACCACATCCTATCCTATTGTCTTTCCTTCTTCCTTCAAAATCAAATCACACAATCCTTATTTTCACAAGGTTTAAGAACAAATTTTGATCAAATATTCTTGTATGAACATCGTTACTAATTAATCAATCACCTTAAATTTTATAAAAATATTAATGCGACAGTAAAGATATAAAATACCAGCAACAGGGCGTAGTATTCCCCGTCTACCTCATCTCTGAAGTCATTCTTTAATATTAATAAATAGTGTTGTGTTGCATTTATTTTATTTTGTTTAAAATATTATTAAGACAATATTATTATTATATTATAGTAATTATCGCTGGCAACTGCTGCTGCACTTATACTTCACCCATTACTATATAAAATTGGTCATCCCCACACACAAAAACTTCGCATTCATCATTCTCCACTTCTTCACAACAACCCATTCATTCATCACAACCAAAAAACTTCTCTTTTCTTTCTTTCACCCATGTGTTCGATGATAAGCGCGCAAGGGGTGGCGGTCGCCACCGCCATGGCCGTCTCCGGCACAGTCATCCTCCTCGCTCTCCGCCTGCAGAAATCTTTTCCGCCTCCCCAGTTCGCCCTTCACCAAATCCCGCCTTCTTCGCCGCCGGTTCTGCGATCTTGCATATCCAACGGTGGGTCCCCGCCTCCACTCTGTTTCTCCACGCTAACACATTCACAAACACACGCCCAAGAACCTGTCTTTTGTTTTTGCACTGCTATATTTTGCTGACACAGTTGTTGTGGGGTTGTTCTTGTGCAGCTGGGAAGAAGAGCAAGAAGAAGAAGATGAAACGCGTGCACTTCGCGGAGGACGTGGTTGAGTCCTGCAGAGACGGACAAGAGTTCAGGAACCGAATATCGCGATCGAAGAAGGTTCTGAAGAGTTCCAACGAGGATATGAAGAATGGAGAAATGCCCACGAACAGGGTTGCTCTGTATAATGGAATTCTCAGGGATCGTGTGGCCCAGCGATTGGCCTACTCTTGTTGATTTTGGTTTTTCTGTGACTCAAAAGACTGAATATTCTGTGATTATGCTTCTCTCTTTCCTCTTTTATAACAACTAGTGTAGAAGCTGCTGCGGGAGGGTCCACCACAAACCCTCACGGTTGCTCTCTTCGATGAGGTGATTGGACACAGGGTTTAGTGCCTTGTGAATCGTGAAGAGGATTTTATTCATATTTTTGGATAATCTTCTTCTGCCCCCTCTCCACATTAATTTCTGCTCAACACATCCATTTCTCGCCAGATTCAAGTAATTTTTCTTGTACATATACAACTACTTTTTCTCTTTCTCCGTAGAACAATTATTTTGTGTTCACTTTGAATGTAAAGAAAGAACTGTGTGGTTTTTATTGATGGAGGATCCTAACACGGATGCAGTTGCTTGTAACTTTCTGTTTTTCTCCTTCATATATCTCTGCCTCGCGTGGGATAATTTTACAAAATGTTGTGTGCTTTTTATTCGTCAAGATATTTATGACTTCTTCTAAGTTATGTATAGTTACTGCAGTATGAAGATGAGCATGGGCAAAACAGAGTTGCCTTTCTTTCTCCACAAGCAACGCACTTGTTAAATTAAGAACTGAAATTGACCTAACCTCATTAACGTCACTTAAACAAATTCTCGTGTTCACCTCATGATAATATTAAATCTAACAAATTGTCCATTACTTTCCAAATTCACCCATTTGAAAGTTGAGCACCTCCCTCACAACCAAACATTAAAAAATCTGAGACCTAAATTTGCCCGATATTTTAAGGTTGAATTTTAGTCCTTTTCTTTTTATCACCACTGGTTTTCAGGACCCAAGTGAAACTCATGGACTGTTTCTTTTTATCTTTTCCACTGAACAAGACTTAAGTGTCTGTCTCAATTTCAGTTTCATTCAATACAATCTATTGGAGAGTGTATTCCCAAAAACATTTTTAATTGTAAAATCGACAACTCCAACGTTACCAGCCCCAAAAAGAGAGGGGGAAAAGGATGAAAGCAAGAAGCTATTGTGTAAAATCTGAAATTTGTTGGGTTGTCGCCAAAACCAGCTTATTAAGACACATAGACATAGCTAATGGGTGTTGGAGACAAGCAAAAGCAGAAGGGCTCCAGAGAGCAACATGGGCAACAGAAAAATTGGTTAGTTAAGTTGTTTTGCATTCATTGCGGAACAGAATCTTTAGATCAGCTCCTTTGTCTCATTCCTTCTAGCCCTGCATGTATTTGAAAGCAAATTTACGAGTTTGCAGTGTGTGGGGGCTCTTACCCTATCTGTGCGTCCCATAATTTCTCGCTCTCTTTTTTGTATCTTACGTCATTATGGTTTATTTTAGCAATAAATTATTCGGCATTGTTGGCGTGAAAGTAGTTGCATGTTCCAAAATTCCAAGGGGTCGGTAGCCAAACAAACACATATTCAGTGTTTGACTGATCAGCCCAACCAATCAGAAACAAGAGAAATTGGAATGGCACCACCATGTCTACATCCCCCTTTCATCACCCCAACATGCTTCTGTTATCATTGGACAACCCATGTGAACTTCTCGTGCCACTGGTTGCAACTTGACCCAATCATATTTCACCCCAGGGACAAACAATCAAAAGGTAAATTCTTTCGGCTGGGAAAACCAGCAAAATAATAATATTAAAAAAAACAAGTAATAGCGTTTTATTGTAAATGTCTCTGCATAATTACCACTTAACTATGAGTTTAGGAGGTCTGTTTACAAATTACAAGGATTTCTGATTGATTTGAACCGGTTAAAATTCATAAATTATAATTTGGGACCAGAGTGATGTTAATAGCAACAAAATTAGGAGAAAGCTTTTTTGGTAAGGGGTAAAATTATGAACTATACAATAAAAATAAAAGCAGTGTGCAGCATGACAGTGCGGCAATCATTCAGTTTGAAATATAGAAGGCAACAAAACCATGTGATTTGTGAATATAAAATATTTTAAAACTAACTTTGGCCCTCCAGGGCCCGAAAAGTCTTGAACGTTGCATTAAAATACTCTTATTTCTTTCCTTGGCAGGCTCTTCTGATTAAACAATGGTTAAAGAAGTGGAAATCCCTGCAATTATGGAATTCTCTCAGCTTCTTTATAGCTTTATTTGATCTGCGAAAACAGACATGAGAGAAACAAATTACCATTATCCATTGCACACTCTTCGAAAAGAAAAAAGTTGATATTAATGGCCCAACCGTGAAATCTCATGTTGGAAAAGAACCGCGACACTTTTTAGCTAAGGATAAGAGTAATGATCGGTGAGGATATGCTTTGTTCCAACTTTTTCCACACAAATTTTTATCTAACTCGTATGATTTTGACAAAAAATAGTTATTGTCAATGAACATATTAGCACATATTAGCTATAGATGAATTGAGATTTTACCTGTGCATGGTCCCCTTGTCTAATTATCCTAACGAGGGTATCTTCTATGGTTATTCAGTAATGCGAAAAATTGAACAGCGTGGTTGGATGGATGTTCGTTTAGTTTCTTAGTCCTAGGAACTTGGAAGCATATTATTGGTGTTCGCTATGCTGCTATGATTTGAAAACTAGAGTGACAAGGGATCCCCAAGATAAAGTTTTTTTATTCAAACATGTGGTGCGCCTTGATATATAATATATTACTGAAATCATTGGTGGTCGTGGTGACCCTTTACCTTTGAGACTCTTATTGGCAGCAATGTTGTCCGTGGTTGGTGATGTGGGGGGTTTTAAGTGAAAACTAATGAAAACTCAGTTGGGAAAAGCCAATTTGGGTGGGGTGTGACACACCCTCGCATTCAAAAACGGCAGCCACAAAGCAATATGACATATGCAAATCTGACCCATTCATAGTAGATTCACTTTCTCTGTGACTTCATCAACTTATTTTTTGTAGAAGGAAAAGAAAAAGGAAGCTTCTCGGAAACATAGGGTTCTTTCCATGTGGGTCATGCAATGGGTACGTGGCTCTCTCTATGTTGTGAAGAAAAGAAAAGATGGCATGTTTTTTACCTAGATGGAGGTTATCGACCATTCCTTCTTTTTATGTGTAAACAATGCCAACCAATAATGTTCTCCTGATTTACCTCTTCTATATCTATGATAGTTATGGTTGTGTTGTGTTTGATATGTTCGCCATGTAAAAAAAGTTTATCTATTTCACATACAAAACTTTGATCAACGATCAAAACACACTTATAACTAAATAAAGATTCACCTTGAGTTCTTTAACATTACACACAAACCCTTGTACCCAACATGTAGCAAATTTACTGACAAGAATTAAAAGAAGAGGAAGAGATGAATTTACTTTGTTCAAGATTCTGATCGGGTAGGATTGTAGATCTTGACACCAAAAGTCTAATGATGTACTCTAATTTTCAAACAGATGAAAAATGAAGTCAAAGATACAGAAAAAATGTATATACAACGTTTAAAAATAATGTAATGTGATGATAGTTCTTATAAAATGAAATATATACTTATTTCAAATTAAAAATCATTTTTAAAATATAAATTTTGAAATTATGTCAATCTTATTTATAAATATCGAAACTCTTTTTTTTAATATGAAGTTAAATTGAAAATATAATATTATAATTCATATTTAAACATGTAAAAATTAACTATTTTAAAAAAATATAAGTATAAGTTTAGTCTCAATGAAATTTTTAAAATTTAAATCATGTAACGTAAGCAAAGAGTTTCTTTACCATATGACCGGTAAACAGGGGCGGCGTCAAATGCCATTTAAAAATAATTTGGAATGCTTGTGCTCTAATGACATCAGTTAATCTGTTATTTATGTAACATGATTTGAATCTTTGACCATTGTGAGAATAAAAAATGTTTCATCAAATTAAAGAACATATTACTGAGTGTATTTTTTTATATATAGGAATTGGATCTATGCAACATAATAAGATCGTCTATCTCCTAAAATTAATTGATAAATTAGTTGTGATTTAATAATTTTCTAATTTGTAAGTTTCAAGTTAATAAATTAATCCAATAATTTAAAAAATGTTTAATAAACTAAACTAGACGATAAATATAAAATAACGTAAAAGAATATAATTATGTTTGGTTAATACTTTGGGAAAAGACGAATATAAATCTACGACAAGTACTATATGTGAGTTATAATCCCTTTTGAGTTGTTTTGAGATACAACATGTGTCATACGCTATTGTTTTATGATAATCAAACTCTTCTACATAACGATTAATCTAGTTTTACACATAAATGAATTAAAATATCGAAATGCATTATTATTTTATTGATGATAGCTTGGAAGATGAAGTAATTTTTAGTTGGCATATTGATAGTGGTACTGGTACACAACTTGCAAATATCTGAACAAAAAACTTTTAGTAACAAAGTGTGTGGCTGTGTCTAGTAATTTCCTTCCAATTTGGACACGGATGTTACAAATGGAGGAATGGGAGCAGGTAGGGCGAGAATCCGTGTACAAAATTATTCATAATTAACACAAAGCTAGCGTTGTTAGGAACAGAGGTAGGTCTTTCACCACTTTAATACCAAATTTTCCCATATGCTTTCGCCTTTTAATTCTGTTGCTCTTTACTCACTTTTTCTCCAAATATTCTCTCAAATATTAAAGAATTTACAGAAAAAAAATCATAGAAAGTATTTTTCTTTTAAATTTTTCTGTATTTCGATTCATTTTATATAATTTTTTGCGGTTCTTTAATTTGAGTGAAAAAAAAAAAACATGGTAAGCTGTTATCCATTAATAAAAACCGACGCAAGTATTTTGGCAAAGAAATTTTAAATTATTTAAATGTTTATTCTGTGTTAAATTTAAACGTGTGGCCAGATAATCACAAGAATAACAAATAAAAAGCACAATCAAACCGCTAATTTCACTTTAAAAAATGTTGATGACTTATAACATAGTGTATGTATATGGCTAATCTGGATCATAGTGAAATTATAATTTAAATTTAAATTGCAACTACTGTAATGTGAAATTTTCATCTAGACCTAATTTAATAGAATGTTAGTATAAATGATATTTTTTTTTTTATCTGTGTAGCACTTTAATATCGAAAAAGTTAAGTTAAATTATTATTTTACTCCTTGTATTTGTCAAGTAGTGTTAAATTAGTTATTCAATATTTTGTTGTCTCAATTTGGTTCTTGTTTTTGTAAAAATGATTTAATTTGGTCATTGACGATAATTTTTATCAAATGGTGTTAAAGTCAACGTCACGTGTCCATTTATGGTTTTATTGAATTTTTGTTTTTTTAATTTTTAGATTTTTTTTTAAATTTTTTTTACACATGTCACTTCACAATTGTGTCACGTGTCAAAATAATTTAATTTGGTCCCTATACTTGTTTTTAGTTTCAAGTTAGTCCCAATTTTTGTAAAAATAAAGTAATATTGTCCCTTCTTAAATTGACACTCAATTTACTTTTTTATAAATCTTATGATGATATTCTTACTAAAAGTGACATTTTTATTAAATATTTGTAGAAATATTTTTAAACAAATTTTTGTTAGTGTTATTATTAAACAAAGTTAAACCCCAAACTTAATTTCAACAATTAACAATTATGTCATCATATATAAATACATCAAATGTACCATATGATATTATACAAACTTAGTGAAGATTAAATCATATAACTTGTCACACATAAATTTAGAAACTAAATTTCAAGTTCAAAACAAAACCAAAGTTTAATGTTTTGTATAGAATTTAAAGTTAATTTAAAATATTTCTAAAAATAATTAATAAAAACGTTAATTTTAGTAATAATATCACCATAGGATTTATAAAAAACTAAGTTGAGTGTCAATTTAAGGAGGAAAAATATTACTTAATTTTTTACAAAAATTTGGACTAAGTTGAAACTAAAAATAAATTTAGATACCAAATTGAATCATTTTGACACGTGGCACACATGTGAAGTGACACGTGTAAAAAAAATTCAAAAATTCAAAATAATCAGAAATTGACACATGACATTGACTTTAACACCGTCCATTCAAACTAACGGTAATGACTAAATTAAATCATTTATAAGAAAATAAGGACCAAATTAAGACAAAAAAAAATTGAGAACCAGATTGATATTGCTTGACAAATAGAATGACAACCAAATTGATATTGCTTGACAAGTAGAATGACATAATTTAACAAAAAAAAGTTAATATAAATAATCTATTTATTCATTCTAAATGCTCAAATGAAAAAAATTATAATTTTATAACTAACTTACGTTGGTAATTGTAATCAAAATTACAATTAAGAACTACAACTCTAATTTCCCGCGTCAAATAAAACCCAGTGTCAAATTAGGTTTATGTTATCTTATGTAAAAGAGTTGTATTCATTAATAAAAGTTTTATGATGAATGCAAATTAATTTATTAAAATTGAAATAATCGTATTAGGAAGATGAGATGACGGGCTTTATACCCACTAGGGGTGGCAAAACGGGCTGGGCCCAACGGGCCAGCCCGTCAGCCCGTGCTAAAAGGAACGGGCTGGGTTGAAGATTTCAACCCGTCAGCCCATTCTGGTCCGTCCCGTCCAGCCCGTCAATTTGACGGGCCAAAGTACAGGCTGGCCCGTCCTGGCCCGTTGGCCCGTTTTAAAAAAATAAAGTAAAATAAAAATAATTTAAAAGATTAACTTTTTAGATTATATATTTTAAATGTAGAAATATATAATAGTATTGTAATTTAAATCATCAACACCTACAAATTAAGTTTGAATTATTAGTTATAATTGAATAATTTAATATGTAAA
>Ga0214542_1011695_pt1 | contig 11844 bp, 8 predicted proteins | sample CNSS1metaG_FD_160096 | JGI IMG/M metagenome (GOLD analysis project Ga0214542, IMG submission 160096) | Root nodule microbial communities from cowpea collected in UCLA plant growth center, Los Angeles, California, USA - CNSS1 | ecosystem: Host-associated > Plants > Roots > Nodule | place: USA...
CGGAATATATACCACCACTCCCCATTTAAAATACTTTCACTCCCCACTTTGTAACGGAATTGAAATTTTAAAGATCATTTTATGTCCTTCCAAAATTAAAATGCTATTAAAACTGTTATTCTAAATTAATATTGGTCATAATTAAAACTAAAATAATTAAAAATAAAATATTTATTTGGTTAACCAAATTCAGAAATTTTAGATGGTTATTAAACCTGGTACTGTGAACCAGAATATATAACACCACTCCCCATTTTGGAAACTTTTACTCCCCACTTTGTAACGCAATTGAAAATTTAAAGAACATTTAATTTCCTTCCAAAATTAAAATGGTATTAAAACTGTTATTCTAAATTTAAATTGGTCATAATTAAAAATAAAATATTTAATTGGTTAACCAAATTCAGAAATTTCAGCTGGTTATTAAACCTGGTACTGTGAACCAGAATATGTAACACCACTCCCCATTTTGGAAACTTTTACTCCCCACTTTGTAACGCAATTGAAAATTTAAAGAACATTTAATTTCTTTCCAAAATTAAAATGGTATTAAAACTGTTATTCTAAATTTAAATTGGTCATAATTAAAAATAAAATATTTAATTGGTTAACCAAATTCAGAAATTTCAGCTGGTTATTAAACCTGGTACTGTGAACCAAAATATGTAACACCACTTCCCATTTTGGAAACTTTTACTCCCCACTTAGTAACGCAATTGAAAATTTAAAGAACATTTAATTTCCTTCCAAAATTAAAATGGTATTAAAACTGTTATTCTAAATTTAAATTGGTCATAATTAAAAATAAAATATTTAATTGGTTAACCAAATTCAGAAATTTCAGCTGGTTATTAAACCTGGTACTGTGAACCAGAATATATAACACCACTCCCCATTTTGGAAACTTTTACTCCCCACTTTGTAACGCAATTGAAAACTTAAAGAACATTTAATTTCCTTCCAAAATTAAAATGATATTAAAACTGTTATTCTAAATTTAAATTGGTAATAATTAAAAATAAAAAATTGAATTGGTTAACAAAATTCTGAAATTTCAGATGGATACTAAACCTGATACTGTGAACCAGAATATATAACACCACTCCCCATTTTGGAAACTTTTACTCCCCACTTTGTAACGTAATTGAAAATTTAAAGAACATTTAATTTCCTTCCATAATTAAAATGATATTAAAACTGTTATTCTAAATTTAAATTGGTCATAATTAAAAATAAAAAATTGAATTGGTTAACAAAATTCTGAAATTTCAGATGGCTGTTAAACTTGGTACTGTGAACCAGAATATATAACACCACTCCCCATTTTGGAAACTTTTACTCCCCACTTTGTAACGCAATTGAAAATTTAAAAAAAAATTTATGTCCTTCCTAAATTAAAATGATATTAAAACTGTTATTCTAAATTTAAATTGGTCATAATTAAAAATAAAAAATTGAATTGGTTAACAAAATTCTGAAATTTCAGATGGCTGTTAAACTTGGTACTGTGAACCAGAATATATAACACCACTCCCCATTTTGGAAACTTTTACTCCCTACTTTGTAACGCAATTGAAAATTTTAAAAAAATTTTATGTCCTTCCTAAATTAAAATGATATTAAAACTGTTATTCTAAATTTAAATTGGTCATAATTAAAAATAAAAAATTGAATTGGTTAACAAAATTCTGAAATTTCAGATGGATATTAAACCTGGTACTGTGAACCAGAATATATAACACCACTCCCTATTTTGGAAATTTTTACTCCCCAAACATGAAACAGATCTTGATTACAAAAATGAGGCCGGAGTCCGAAGTTACCAAAAAAGTATCATAATGACACAATTCATTAATATTTATTTAACGAAAATATAAAAACACACAAAGACTTGAACACACATCTGTGTGGATGTAATAACATGAAACTAAATCTATGGACTTTGCAACATCACAGTAGCACCCATTAATGTAAACCTCAACTATAGGTTGTTTTTGAACCTGGTCCACCTCAAACACCAATCTGTCTCCCTCCTTCAACCTATTTTGAGCACAAAACTTCCTTCATCCTTGTCCAAGCTTTGTTGTTTGGTTGTTTTGCGACACAAGCAGTTTGCATTTAACTCCTCTTCGACGTCCAACTAGATATATGACGTCCACCTCAAGGCTCTTGATGACCTCAGCAAAATCAACATTCAAGTCTTGCTCAGATAATCAACAATAATGTTACCCATTCTATTTTCAATCCATGGATATTAATAGTTTTGAATAGGATTGAGAAAATAAGAATAATAATTACCAGGTGACTTGCATTTGCTTGACATTGAGTCAATGTGACCGCAAAAAGGGATGTACCAGGGTCCACCGCTGCAATGTCTAAGAATGCCTTCATATTCTTTGGTGTGCATTGGCCAATAAAAATCGTTATTTCGAAAGTAGAGTTGCCCACATAACGAAATTGGACGTATGAGTCCCATATCTGTGTGCTGTATGTGTTTTCCAGGTCTTTCCACCCATCCGTTAATTTTGGATTCATTTTATCCATGTTATAGGAAACTACATAGCGATTTTCAAAGCTATCAAGCAAAGTCCATTGGTGGGTCAGTTCATTTTCAAATGCCGCAGCAAAATGTCGATCCATATGAGCAAACAACTACATTGAAAGTCAGAAAGGTTATATGTCAAATAATGCAAATGTATGTAAAGACAGTGTCAAAATAAGGGGAAACACGCACCTGGTCATGTATGTTAATCGTGGTGAAGGTCCACAGCACTTTAGTTGCAGTAGGAGATGCATCACGAACATTAATATCGCTAATACTGCACGAACCAGTCGATTCCATACTATTGGGTTGGGCGGGATGTTTGCATTCTTTGTTGGCCTATTTGAGAGATGAAGGAGGGTGGTCTGCCACAAAACGTGACATTAAAGGCATTAAATTATGGTGGTTGAGGACAGGTGGACGAAGGAGGCGGATTGGTAGGTGACACAGCACTAGGTTTGAATGGAGAATGGAAATTTAATAATAGGCGGTGGTAGTTGAACATTGGGTTCCCCCACAAGGGTGTATTAGACGTCGTCATTTAGTGCGTCGCAGCAACGTTAATATTGGCCACTTAATTTCTATCTGTTAAGGTTATTCGAATGGTAACAGACAACAATTAATTTATTGCATACTGAAATGGAATTAAGCTAATTAATTAGTCATGTAAATGTAATAAATATTACTATACACGTTGAACGAAATAATATTTCATTAAATGGAGTAACCATTACAATATGAAATGACCATCCATTTACGCACATGTCATTCACAAACAAGAAGACTTCAGTCATATTATGTTTGCGCATTTCATGTGCGGCAAAACCTATGTGGTAGTAAAGATAAACTATGGGAGGTGCATTTCCAAAATGAACTATCTATGCATAACAAAACAGTGATATTACTTTGGAGACAAAAACATCCCTTTACCACCACATTGTATATGTACGTCACCTTGGTGGACCTACCTAAATTTTCTTTTCAAATGTGGGTTGTTGAAGAAATTTGAGTGTTTCCAAAGTCAGACTCCACAGATGTCAACAAAGACATAAATTCACTATTACGAATGGGTGTGTTCAGTAACGATGGGCATTCAAAGGAGACATGCTGATGGTCCGATGTTGCACCAAAGTAGGAAGTGTCCTATTCAAAATACAACAAACAGTTACTTGCAGTGATTAATGAAAACATAATATTTTGACTTTTTATAAAATAATATGATTTTACCATTGTAGTTCTTGAAGCCTTGTTTTTAGACGCGTTTGTTCTCCTCCTCTTACATATTTTCTCCACAGTTGACTGCAGTTTGTTTGAACGTGGTCTTCCCTTCCTCTTAACATGAATTGGGCTTAGAACCATTCCGCTGTTGGTTGCAGATGGAGTAACATCATTAGTGGTTAGGGACCCACCTCCGTTTGGTGCTATACATTCCATTGGTTTGGTTGGCACCCCTAATGACTTTGCTATGAGGTGGAGTTCATCACATAACTGTTTTGTTGTATTCTCAGAGTCACAAGCAACCTCAGTTATATCATAAAAAGTGTTACACAATACTTGGTACCTTTGCATTCGTGGGTCGTCACTACTTCTATTGTAACCCGCATTTATGAGACTGTGTCTCCTTCACACATTTTTTGACCAACGTCTGAGAACATACTTATCGGCAACACATTTAATGTCTTCTTGTCCCAGAACCAAGAAGCTGTGGCGACACAATATGCCTCTAAACTCAAACAACAAACAACTACATTCAATATTTGTTGTAACTGAATCGAGTTTCAAGTTGTGCATTCTGTGGTTTTTCTGTCCATTCCACATCCACTCTTCCTTCACGGTATACTTCCAAACTATTTCATCTTTTGATACACTCTTCACGAAGCAATTCATCTTACCCCTGAATTCGTTTTGCACCTCACTAAATTTGGCGTATGTGTATTCTAATTAAAATTGTTGTTCAATCGGTGATTGAGAGCCACATGCAACAGTTGTATTCGCAGATGCGAAGTCCGCTTCAAACTCCTTTTATGCCTTTTGCCTTAATGCATTGTCGTACTGTACGACAAATTGTTGCAAGGTTGTGCTGGAGTTGATGAATCCATCAAAAAATGCATTCATGCCCTCACTGCTTTGTGTGGTTGACATTCCAGCCCAGAAATGACTTTTCAAATAGCAGGGAACCCAACGATGTCTCTCATTATACAACGTACACAACTATTCATTTGCATTCAAGTCATACTTGGTAATAAAATCCACCCACCCTAACTTAAAGTCATTAATATAGATGGAATCATACACAAGTTTCTTCAATTCTGTCTTCATAGGTTTGTAGTTTGTGTACCCTTGCAATTTCTCAGGAACCTTTTTTATGATGTGCCACAAACACCACCTATGTTTTGTTTTAGGAAATACGACTTTAATTGCGTTCATCATTGCCTTACACTGGTCAGTAACGATACCATGAGGTTCAATGTTGGACATGCATCGACGCCAACACTCAAAAAGCCACACAAACGTAGTTGTGTCCTCACAAGAAACAAGGCCACAACCTAACAAAATTGACTGCCCATGATGATTGACTCCCACGAAAGGCGCAAATGGCATGTCATATTTGTTTGTTAAGTAGGTTGTGTCAAATGACACCACAACACCAAAATTTTGACATGCCGTTCTACTCCTTGCGTCAGCCCAAAAAACATTGCATATTCTGTTATTTTCGTCCATGTCTATATCGAAGAAGAAGTTGTTGTTCAATTCTCTCATCTGTGAGAAGTGTCGAAGCAACGCTTGGTCATCCCCATCATTGCACAATGACCTTCTTTGTTTACCAATGTAGTTGCGAACATCCCGCTCAATGAAGGTTATGTTATCATATCCACCGGCCTCACAAATCAGTGATCGAAAACTTTTGTTGATCCTAACACTGGTTTCGTCGTTGATGTCAACAGTTTGCCTAGCATGCATGTTTACTTTACGGTTGCCACGTATTAGCCGGGATTTCTGTGGACTTATGTCATGACTATGATCAGTGGCAACACTCCTTATGTACCATTTCTCTTCCTTTTTCCCAACAGTTATACCTGTTTTGCACTGTTTTTTTTGACTTGGCACGGTCTTCAATTCTGGGGGTATGGCAGAAACGTAATTTCCTTCACGCGAACATACTAACTTTATGTAGTTGATTTCATTGTCCGAACCCCATAGTGAACTTCTGATCCTAACACCAAACCCACTTTGTATAACAAAATTTCTGTAAAAAACCTTCACAGCGTCCAATGTCTCAAAACACATATGAACTTTTGGAACAATGTCATCTTCGTTGACGTCATGTGCATTGTTACTATTTATATGTTCATTGAGTTCATGTGACGCTTGGACAGGAATGTCTTCACCCAAGCAAATATCATCAAGTGACGGAAAGGCCTCCATTACTACTGTTCTTTGGTTAATAGGATAGCTGTGAATGTCAATACTACATATATTCATTATTTCATAAAAGAAAATAAAAAGTTGGTGGCCATGTATGGCATTCAACATTGATTGAAACCCTAGGAAACATACAACGTCAACATGTCTGCAATGTTTGAACACAACAACCCAAGTGCAATGAAGTTTCATAATTAATGCGGACATGAAATTTTATCTTTTCGGACACAATAAATTTTTTTTTCTGAAGTTATAATAAGCACTTACTTGGAATGGAAGGTGACGATGTTTAATGGGGACGAGTGTGCAGCTCCAAACACCATTCAACGATGGCTACCAACCTACGTGCCTTTAATGTCCAAGCTCCTGCCATAACTCTGCATTAACTTGTGTTAGGTAAGGGGGTTGGGGAGAAGTTAAAGGGTTGACGATGAAACAGGAGACAAAACATTAATGACGATTAAACTTACTGAAGAAGAAAAGCAAGGGTATTATGGACATACCACCATGAACTACTTTTTGTATATAATGGACCCCGTGGCCCACTACTTATGCGACCATAAAAAGTTTGTTTCTTTGTTGGGTTGCGGTGAAATATAGGAGGTAAGTGATGAAATCTTTCATTGTTGCATTTTAGTGGTACATCATTAATTTAACACAAATGATAAGCAATAGTCTGACGCATTTCTTAATTCAAATATGTGAAATTTTAACTTTTCTCAGTTGCAATGGAACCGTGGAAGGGCCTTGATATAGAAGAAGAAGATTTGGCATCTTTCCTCAAAAAATGTAATTCATCAACAACCCTTATTCCAAGGCCAGCAGGAAATGTCCAGGCAGCTATCATTAACCGTGGTTCAGAACACGCACAAAGCACCCAAGAATTTGCAAAGTCTATTGTTGTTGCAAGTTATGAGAGGGATTTCAAATCAAATGCATGGTTATGGGCAGAGAAATTCATAAAGTTCCATGGTACATATGTTTTAGTCTACATCAATTTGTTGTCGTTATGAATATCAGCGAAACACTCATGGCAGTTTTCATTCACAACTCTGGTTAAGGACGGAGACATTAACAATACTGCACACTTAGGAAGTTGTAACAGAACTGGTATACTTCCTTTCGTAGCATGCATTGTCAAACAGTGCAACCCAAATGGCCTAGGCAATATGCAGATATGTGTGAAGGTATCATCTTTTAACACAAATATTATGTATTGGAAACAAATTGTTGTACTGATTTAATCCTTTCCAAGAACAGGATCCTACTGGTACGGTTTGGGCAAGTGTGCACCGGAAAGTACTACTTCATCCAGAGTATGGGACACATCTTATTGTTGGAGCAGTTTTACTTTTGAACACTGTAAGTCAAGTTTGCATCACACACATTTAATAAAGTCATGTTTAACATGGAATTCGTATGCGTTATATCCTTGTCATAGTAACGTTGTGTAGTTGTTCATAGCAGGTTGCGACATTTGGTCATAGACATCAAATTTGCTACCTAAACATCACTGTCCGTAACATTGTGAAGGTACTATCCCCAATTAGAAAGAACTTGACCTTACTCCTACTAAATGTTTTCGTATCCTCATAACTTTGGTCATTAATATGGACAAACGACTTTTTTGAAAACTAGATATTCAAAGCGGACATTTGTGAACCCACGGATGAACTAGTCCAAGCCACAATCAAGCCTGTCATTGACCCTCATCCATCACTCGATCCAAAGGTTCAGGAGATATTAAAAAAATTTGTCAATCCATCCACTCAGTCTGTTCCTGACATTGGGGAGACCTCGTCCAACATTGAACCTTCCCAAAATGTGGATGATTAAATGTAAAACATGGGGTTATATTATTTAAGATGTATTATGCTTGTTGTTTACATGTTCTTATGTGTTTTTTGTTTTTACGTTTACGTGGTAAACCAGAAGGACCACCCCGACTGTTGACTATGTTATGTTATTGAAGCCCAATTTTAACACGAACCGTAATGTGATGAACATAATCAAAGTGACTAAGGGCTTGAATGGGGTTTCCCTATCTTCCAACGAGGCATATCCAATAAATTTATAACTATATGTCCTCCCAGAGGGGGGGAGTGCTCGCAAATTAAATGGGGATTGTTATATAGGATTTTGGTCCTCACAAATAAGAAATCAAAATGGAAGATCCACCACAAGGTCAACAACATCGTGACCTCACATACATGTACTTAAAATGAAATGAAAGTAAGTTAGGGCTCGAATGAGTTTGTCTCCTTTCTACCACGCATATCCAATAAATTTAAAATAAAAATTCTCCTTCCAAACGTGGGGAGTCCTGTGAAATTAAGTGGTACAAAAGATTTTGGTCTTCGCAATTAAAAATTAAAAATGGAAGACCCACCACAAGGTCAACAACACCGTCACCTCACATACATGTCAAATGAATTCAATGAAAGTGAGTTAGGGCTGCAATGAGTTTGTCTCCTTTACTTGGATGCATATCCAATAAATTTGAAAAATATCGCCTTCCAGACGTGGGGAGTGCTGTGAAATTAAGTGAGGAGTGGTACAAAAGATTTTGGTCTGCGCAATTATAAATTAAAAATGGAAGACCCACCACAATGTCAACAACACCGTCACCTCACATGCATGTCAAATGAATTAAATGAAAGTGAGTTAGGGCTGCAATGAGTTTGTCTCCTTTCCTTGGATGCATATCCAATAAATTAAAAATAAAATATCTCCTTCCAGAGGTGGGGAGTGCTGTGAAATTAAGTGGGGAGTGGTAAAAAAGATTTTGGTTTTCAGATTTAAAAATTAAAAATGGAAGACCAAGCAGAAGGTCAACAACACCGTCACCTCATGAACATGTAAAATGAATTAAATGAAAGTGAGTTAGGGCTGCAATAAGTTTGTCTCCTTTCCCTCGATGCATATCCAATAAATTTAAAATAAAATATAACCTTCCAGAGGTGGGGAGTGCTGTGAAATTAAGTGGGGAGTGGTACAGAAGATTTTGGTCTCCGCAATTATAAATTACAAATGGAAGATCCATCACAAGGTCAACAACACCGTCACCTCACATACATGTCAAATGAATTAAATGAAAGTGAGTTAGGGCTGCAATGAGTTTGTTTCCTTTCCTTGGATGCATATCCAATAAATTAAAAATAAAATATCTCCTTCCAGAGGTGGGGAGTGCTGTGAAATTAAGTGGGGAGTGGTAAAAAAGATTTTGGTTTTCAGATTTAAAAATTAAAAATGGAAGACCAAGCAGAAGGTCAACAACATCGTCACCTCATGAACATGTAAAATGAATTAAATGAAAGTGAGTTAGGGCTGCAATGAGTTTGTCTCCTTTCCTTCGATGCATATCTAATAAATTTAAAATAAAATATAACCTTCCAGAGGTGGGGAGTGCTGTGAAATTAAGTGGGGAGTGGTACAGAAGATTTTGGTCTCCACAATTATAAATTACAAATGGAAGATTCACCACAAGGTTAACAACACCGTCACCTCAAGAACATGTAAAATGAATTAAATGAAAGTCAATTAGGGCTGCAATGAGTTTGTCTCCTTTCCTTGGATGCATATCCAATAAATTAAAAATAAAATATCTCCTTCCAGAGGTGGGGAGTGCTGTGAAATTAAGTGGGGAGTGGTACAAAAGATTTTGGTTTTTAGATTTAAAAATTAAAAATGGAAGACCAAGCAGAAGGTCAACAACACCATCACCTCAAGAACATGTAAAATGAATTAAATGAAAGTGAGTTAGGGTTGCAATGAGTTTGTCTCCTTTCCTTGGATGCATATCCAATAAATTTAAAAAATATCTCCTTCCAGACGTGGGGAGTGGTACAAAAGATTTTGGTCTTCGCAATTATAAATTAAAAATGGAAGACCCACCACAAGGTCAACAACACCGTCACCTGAACAACTTGTCAAATGAATTAAATGAAAGTGAGTTAGGGGTGCAATGAGTTTGTCTCCTTTCCTTGGATGCATATCCAATAAATTTAAAAAATATCTCCTTCCAGACGTGGGGAGTGATGTGAAATTAAGTGGGGAGTGGTACAAAAGATTTTGGTCTTCGCAATTAAAAATTAAAAATGGAAGACCCACCACAAGGTCAACAACATCGTCACCTCACATACATGTCAAATGAATTAAATGAAAGTCAGTTAGGGCTGCAATGAGTTTGTCTCCTTTCCTTGGATGCATATCCCATAAATTAAAAATAAAATATCTCCTTCCAGAGGTGGGGAGTGCTGTGAAATTAAGTGGGGAGTGGTACAAAAGATTTTGGTATTCAGATTTAAAAATTTAAAATGGAAGACCCAGCAGAAGGTCAACAAGATAGTCACATCACATACATGTAAATAAAATGAAATGAAAGTCAGTTAAGGCTGGAATGGGTTTGTCTACTTTCCTTGGAGGCATATTCAATAAAATTAAAATAAATTATCTCCTTCCAGACGTGGGGAGTGCTGTGAAATTAAATGGGCAATGGTACAAAAGATTTTGGTCTTCACAATTAAAAAAAAAATTCAAACACCCACCGCAAGGACAACCACATCATGACCTCACACACGTGAAAATAAAAATAAATGAAAGTGTCTAAGGGCTGAAAAATGGTTTGTCTTCCGTTCAAGGACGCATAGCCAAGTAAACAAACAAACAAACCCTCTTAGACATGGGGAGTGCTATGAAATTAAATGGGGAGTGGTACACAACGTTTTGGTCTTCACAATTAAAATAAAAAATGGAAGACCCACCCCAAGGACTACAACATCAAGACCTCACATCCTTTCCTTGGATGCATATCCAATGAAATCAAATAAATTACTCCTTCAAGAGGTGGGGATCAGTATTAAATTATATGGGGAGCGGGGGGAAAGTTTTTGGTTTGCATAATTTTGTAATTAAAATAAAGGAAAACCCTGCACAAGGTCTATAACATTCGAAGCATTTTAAAATGAATAACATAAGGTTACGCTCCCATACATTCCAGTAATTAAAACATAAATACAGAGTCTTAACATTTTGTCATGAAGCATACAACACCAACAGTGAGCTTAAAGAGGGGACTCATCAAATAATTACATGGGACCTACAAAACAATTTTGTACATTCATGTACTTCATTACAACACAAAAATTTAAATTCAATCTTGTTCACATTCAATGACAGTATGAGGTCAAATGTTCACCAAACTTTAACGTCTAACTAACAAGTCATAGTACTGCAACACATCTTGCTTGTGAATGTTGTCTACATCTAAAATCCATTTCCATATGTATTGCTGCCTAATCTGTTGTAGTTGGTCCTGCATAACAAATATCAAAATTCCAACTCCATAAATGACATTATAATACACAAAGTCAAAAGTAACAACTTAAACGTACTGTAACTTACATTGGTGTAGTTAGGCATGATATTGCCATCAAATTTCTTCTGACCATCCCACAACTCCATCATTTGAAGAACAATAATCCCACAGTCATACCTATATCAAGCCAAATAAATACATTCCTCATCACAAATTCAAACAACACATGGAAGAACAACTCATTTACATTGTATAAATGAAAACACATACAAGTTTGGTTGAATAGGAGTATTGTGACATTCTTCTTCAAAGATTGGATATTCATCATCACCACATTTCAACAGCATACCAAAAAGCAATCCCATATTATATGCCTTCAATCAATCATGAAATCAATAAAATAAACGTTTATGACAACAAATACAAAACGTGTAATGAACATTTGTAGTGCTTACAATGGCGTTATCTAGTCTTTTGCGATTTTTATTGGAATGTCCAATTGAATCCAAGACATAAAGCTTCTTCTGTTGACAATTTACAGCATAGCACCACCAATGACCTT
>Ga0214542_1011696_pt1 | contig 11838 bp, 8 predicted proteins | sample CNSS1metaG_FD_160096 | JGI IMG/M metagenome (GOLD analysis project Ga0214542, IMG submission 160096) | Root nodule microbial communities from cowpea collected in UCLA plant growth center, Los Angeles, California, USA - CNSS1 | ecosystem: Host-associated > Plants > Roots > Nodule | place: USA...
TTGATTTATAAAATGGATATCCAATCCATAAGATATATAAAATGTAAATTAGATTGGAATCCATATCCATTAAATGGATTTTAAATGGATTAGATTTTTAATAAAATGGATTATAAATGGAGTGGATCGGAGCAAAAGTGGATTGGATCAAGAAAATTAAATTTTTTGCCCACCCCAAGCTTGTGGTTTCATTTAGATTGAGATTTTGTGGTGGAATAATCCATTACGTTGTGAAGTGTATGGAGGGTAGTTAAAAGATTTGGTGACACTGAAAGAAATATCTAAGTTTAGAAAATTCTCCACCATTGTCAATTTTGTTGTTATATATTGATTTTCCACTAAGGATTTAAAGAGGGAAGATTAAGGAGATGTTGAATTTGAACTTAACTGGATATAATATCTAAGCACAAATATTAAAAAAAAAAATATGAACAAAAATAGTATAATAGAAATGTTGATTTATTGAGTGAATTAGTTTGAAGAGGTTTTGAAGAGGACAACATGGACTTAAAAATGGAAGTAGACCAACACAGTGACGCCACAACTTGAAACACGACATCCAAAAAATTGTCGAAAGGATAATGGTTCTACGTTGTAGCAAGTTATCGATACCACGAATGATTTACAATAAAAATGAAGAAACCATACTGTAGTGGAAAACGACTTAGAAAATCCTAGGAAAAAAGAATAAGGGCTTAGAAAATGTCAAGAAGTTTGTGGGTCCATTTGCACGAATGATTTTGGACTGGTTCAGCAACTTATTTGACGATTCTACACCTTCTTTCCAAGCCCAATTTGTGACAAAATACTCATAAACTATTAAAAGTGTGAGATATTTTTAGTGTCAATCAAATCTCCAAATAGCCCTTGAAAGAATATTCGTGGCCTTTCTGCAATGTGATAGAAATTTAGATATCAAGTGGAATCTCACATGAAAGTCGAGGACGTTTTGACCAAGAAGAGCAAAGGAGAAAAGGGAAGGAGCAAGGTCTTTGACTAATATAGGTGACTATCAAAAGTATTCAAAGGTTAGTTGATTATGAAGAAGTGATGCATTTCCATCTAAAGTGGCATTATTACTTGTGGTGTGGATAGCTCGTTCAAACTTACAAAAGCATCTATCACAAAAGATAAATGAAAAAGAGAAAATCTAAAAAAAAAACAAGTAGAAGGTAAATGAAGGAACAACAAAGAACTACACACAAAAGTAATGTAGTTCAATTGAAGTGCTACAAACTTTAATACCACATAATGCACTATGGTCATAGATCACAACTCAAAGTGGTGGAGGACCATCCAACCACCACACTTTTGACTAAGATAAAAGAATATGAAAGACTCTACATTTGAAAAGAATATATACAAGAATTTTCTTCCCTCATCTTAGTCTTGTAAAAATGTAAATAGGATTTGAATATTTTGAAAGGAACTAGCACATTTCTTTTGTAAAAAGTATAGACATAAGTAGACTACAATTAGAACTCAATTAGGGATTGAATAAGGAGTTAATTATCCTAATTTGTAAGTCAATCTTCAACCATACTCACTAGAAAGTCAAAAACACCCTAAATGAGAAAGTCAATAAAGGACAATGCACCACCCTAAACACACCTAGACAATTATGCAACAAGTCTACAAACCAAAACACTTATAAAGGCTTGAAGAAAACACGTTTTGGAGATATGGTACTTGAAAAAGCTATATGTCAAACTCCTCTTGTGTAGTTGCACTTTGTGTCTTTTAGTCTCACATCCCCTAGTTTATTAAGTCCAAGAGGTTCTTCACTCTATAAATAAGAGGTATCTCCCTCTTATAATTGTTGAGAATATTACTTAATATCTTTTTTATTTAAATTAGTTTTTAGAGAATATTTCAGTTTTAAATATGTGTTTCAGTTTTAGAAATTAGTTATTATTTTAGATTAGGAGTAAGATATTCTAAATATTTTATACTTGATATTTTGTTATATTTTGCTCTATATATAGGGTATATCAATAAAATACAGAAATATGTTCCTCCGTATAACATATCACATATATCTCTCATATATTTCATATCTTTCATATTTTCAAAAGCCCTAAAAATCCCAACAGTAATGACACTTTCAATTGAATTCAAATTTACAACCCTTTTGTGTGACACTCTTCTTGTTCTTTGAAGTCTTTAAATGGGACTATTTACCCTAAGGGTTTCTCCAAGGTACCTTCTATGGATGAGGAGCCCAAGTACTGAGTTCTCATCAAAAAACTTGAGAAGAGTTTAGTCCTTTTTAAGTCCTCTTCCATCACAAAGTTTCTCTCTTAGTGAACTTTTATGTTTTCACAATTTTGTGTATGGTTGAACAACAACAACTAATGACATAGCTTCCTATTTATATAAAAAACTTAACGAGGAATCTTCTTAGCCTTAATGAATTTTGGACATAACTAAGGCATGGACATAACTCATGCTACAAAACTTAGAATCGGGTAATTCCAAATTGAGGTGAAAATTCACAATTTGGCTTGTGGTTTAGAAACAAAAATAACTGAAAAGGTTTTGTATCACTCAATTAATAAATTTGATGAACAAATGCAGAATTTATGGGTGGTATTATCACTAATGAACCCTAAAATTTGTAGAATTGGAAAATAGAGATTTTGACATGTAGAACTACAATTAGACAGAAAAAGAATATAAAGGTAGGTGTCACAAACAATGAGAGTTGATAAGCCTTGAGGATCACCACAAGAATTAAGAAATTCTTGATAAAATGAAATTGTTCATGAAAAAACCCTAGCACAGAAGTTTATCTCACTTAACTAAGTTGAAGAGTAACTTTAGCAATACTACCAACTATGAGAAAATGAATGGGAGAACATTTTCATATTTAGTTGGGAGAAAAATATTGACATCACACTCAAGAAAGATAAAAGAGTGAGGGATAAGTGATGGAGTTAGTTTCCATAAGTATCCTTGTAAGAGCAACTTTAGGTTCTAGTAACTCAAAACTCTATCACAAAAGAAAATCAATTATTTTTTAAATTCATATATCTCTTCAATTTCTTATAAAATGTTTATATTTATAAGTTTATAGGACAATAAGTAGTAAATTACCATTAAGACTCCTTTTAGAAATAATAAACAATAGATGATACAAGATTAGATGTAGTTAAACAGTTTAGGAACCTTTGATCAAATTTTACTAAACCAATAGTTACAACCTTGAACCTTTCAAGGTTGGAAATTTTGTTGGTCTCTAATAATCTAAATGGACATCTTTTACTATGACCTTCATCTTGTGCAACCCTATAGGAAAGCTTTTCTTGTGCTACTTTCCAAACACAACAAAACATAAAATTCTGCATTTTTTAGTCTCCTACCCCCTTTATTTATATGTGTACTCTCATGTGTCTTAAATGCATATGCCAAACTACACTACTAGACATTGTGTCATCAAAAGCCTCAATAATAACAAACAACCCCTTAAATAAAATTAATATTCTCTTCCATTGATCTTTGCATCGCCATAACACCACTTTTTTGGTTTGTCTCACCATAACACCACTCCTCCCCTTGACCTACATCACTTCACCCTTCACACAACACTTTTACCCCTTCATAGCAAAGGCTTTAATTGATATCATGTTCTTCCTCAACTTCAGAAATACTCGACTTTGGTCTATGTACGAACAATATTGTTATGCATCCTTATTTGTATAGTGTTTATACCAACCATCTTGAAAACAACACAATTTCCCATTAAAAACATTATTGACATCAAACTCATCATATGTGATAAGGGTATCTGAAATCTGGTATGTTCCTACCTGATGATTCTTCTCTTACAATCATAATTTACATCAAACTCCACCTTCTTAACTTTTGTTCTCATATAATTTGGCTTCCTTAATCTTAAACAATACCCCTCCAATGTTTTGGTTGCTTGCAATATCTATTCACATCTTTAGGATCATCCTTCATCTCATTTAACTTCTTCAGTTTGTTGTCTTTCTTAAAGATCACAAACCCCAAAGATGATGTATTATCAACACTCTCAAATACTTTGAATTGAAGCTCCCTTATATAAAAACTACACATAACCTTCTCAAATGTTATGCAAGTCTTCCTTATACTAAAAAAGATTACCGAGTTCTCGTGAGGAAAAAAGGTAATAAAATCATTGTGGTGTCTTTATCTTCTAACTTGACATCGATGTCTTAGAGCTTACCAAAATAAAACCAATCACGACCTTATTAGAACTCAACACCACCTTTAAATTTGGGAAGCTTGAAAGCATTTTAGAAAGTATAAAACTACTTTGTTAATCTCAATATAATTAGCTTAAAATGATTGCAAAATTTGTTTGAAATCTTGAGATTATCTGATTTTGAAAACAATGATTTAAAACAAGAACTAACATTTTTAATTGATTACCCTCAAGTACTTAATCGACTATCCCAATTGAATTTTGAAGAACTATTACAAACATTTTTTGTTTTAATCGATTAAGGAGCATGCTTAATCATTAAATATGTTCTTCATTTAATGAGTTAATTCGTTGAATTGATTATAAAATATTATAATCAACTCTAATTCTGATAACTTCGAAAATAATTAAATTTTTCTCTAGTTTAATTTAGTAAAAGAATAGATAATCAAGTATACAATTTTGAAATCTCCCAATAAATATTTAATCAATTACAAACAAATTTGAACTATTAAAAACGATGAAAAGAATTTTATATTTAATTTCATTTTTGTAAAAACATTTTCTTTGACTACTTTCATTATAGATTGTATGTTGAATTAAACAGATTATTTGAATATCTTGTGTGAATGACACCAAACAACACTCAAAGAAAGTTAGAACTTTGAAACACATCTTAGGCATTTTCTTTCGGTGATCTTCATAAACATATCTTCAATTGAGACTTGAGTCTTGTCTTCAAGTCTGACAAAGAATGCTAAGAAACTAAGTTTTTACCCTTAAATCAAGCTACAAAACCTTTTTACATTGGTCACACACTAAGTAGACCCTTGTAGCTTATTAGATAGGGAAAGTTTTTAATGATTTCTATATTTACCTTATCGTGAACGCCAATAATATACTCAATTATTAACTTAAATTTATTAGGCCTTTACCAATATAACGAAAACTGAAGCGTTAAATTTGGGTGAAAAAGTAAACTTTTTTTCTTGAACTATAAAACGAGGTTTTTAGCTTGAATCTATTTTTAAAAAACTTTAATGAAGAGATATAAAGTAAAAGAGAGACCATATTGGGCAACATTCAAAAATGTCCAACCAACTTTGGAGTTGTATTTTAGTAGGTAAAGATAGATGAATTTATTTATTGTGGGAGTTATAAGAAAATATTGACAAAAGATGTGGAAGGATTTCAAGAAAACTCGACTATTAGCATATAACTTACGAAGAGGCACATTCATGACAATTGACATATCACACTTAAAGGGAGACAAAGGAAAAATAACAATGAGTTCCTTAAAATAAATTGCATAAAATGGTAAAGCCCTCTCCATTCATAAAAGGTTTCATGTGGACTCTTCTTTTAACATTACAAGTCTCAACCATGATACACTTTACCACATCACTAGCATAAACACTGAAGGAAGCAATGAACTCTTCAACATAATCCCATCATAGGTACTAAAAAATGTACTGTGCAACTGACATAAGTATCCAAAAGTAATCAGGATCTAAGATGGAGGAAAACCTATTAATTTCCCCCTAACCAAGCTTAACCCAACCCTCTCAACTTGTTCTTGGGTAGGAGATTTGCAATTATACTATTAGGAAAACTCTAAAATGGAAACCTCAATTTGGGGATCAATAATTATTAGAATAATTGGCTCTAGATTGACTAGCAAGCAAGCAATACAAAAAAACACAAAGCATATTTATATTGGTTCACCCAAATACATAAACCATGTCTAATTCTCCCTTAAGACGATTGATTAAGAGGTTTCACTAATCAAATGAATGATCACAACCACTCTTGATTACAAAAAGTACACAAACCACTCCTTGTTATTGATTCACCCAAATACACAGGTCATGTCTAATTCTCCTTTAAGACGATTGCTTAAAAGGTTCCACTAATCAAATGAATGATCACAACCACTCTTGATTACAAAAAATACACAAACCACTCCTTGTTATCCCTTCTTAATCTCGCTAAGATTAAGACCTCAAAAACAAGAAGCAAAGAGCTCTCAAACAGAGGATAATTTAAGTTTGCAGGGTTACTTCACTTAGTGAAGAAATACAAAGGTTTAGCTCATCCACAAATAACACCTAAAACTAGGAGGTAACCCAATAATGAGTGAGACAAGACCCAACACCTTGGATGGACCTCTTGATGACTTTTATACCTTTTAAGGTCGTATAATGTAAGTCTAACTAAACCATACAAAACTGTCTTAGTAAGTTGAAGTTGTGTATGTGTGTGATATCTTTTCTCTTTACGGAAACAATTCAAGCACATGTAGTAAATGATGTTATATTGCGAAGCACAACTTATTTCCTTTTTGATGTTCTAATGAACGTTGTGATGTATAAATTTATATATAAAATAATTTCGTGTTACCTATTAGGACCAAATATAACCTTACCAATCTAGGTTTCATTTTATCTTTCAAAAACCATTTATGATTATGACTTGATTAAGATATTTATCCTTAAAAAACATGTAAACTCGTCCAGATGGTAGGCTATAAGTTGCATAAAACACATTTTGAAAGCTTGTATAATTATAACTCACATTATTACTAGCTAATCTAATGTTTTTATTATCATAAAAAATCTATTTAAAGGCATTGTATGAGGATTAAATCGTTTAAGGTATTAACAATACCTACTTCACATTCACATCACATCAGAGGAATACAAAAGAGATATTTCCTCCACATAATCCACTTTCTAAGAGAAATTTGATACGAAGAAATGTAAAAGTAAAAGTGGGTTATATATTTTATCACATATGGGTTATTGATATTGACAGATTGTGGTTCTATATATATGACATTGGTTTTACACATATAAGTCATTTGACACCACTTTTATCCCCAAAAACTTATTGGTGTGTTTGGATAGAGCATTTTAATGAAGCAATTCATTTTTTTTGCAGAATTTAGATTTCTTTGTGATGAAATCCTTAGTTTGGATAAAGAAATTAAAAAGCATTTAAAAAACAAGCATTTAAAATGCAAGCATTTTTTTGAAGTATTTCAATTAACTAAATTAGTAGAAATTTAAATACCCTCAAAATAGGTGGAATTTGAAATTCTTCTCACTCAACCTCACACTTTAGACATCTCTGGTAGAGTTGTCAATTTGGCCCAGTCCATAGGTGGACTCGACGAGCCGGGCTGACGACTCAAAAACCTAGACGAGTCGGGTGTACCCGACAACCCAGACGGACCGGGCAAGCCCGACAACCCAGATAGGTCAGACAAGCCTAACGACACAAACGGGTCGGGCAGGCCCGACGACCCACATGATTGACGATACAAACTGGTTAGCCGAGCCCGATGACCTAGACAAGACGGCCATGACGGGTCGGTCGGGCCTGACGACCAAGACAAGCCGGGAGGGCCCGACGACCAAGACAGGGCGGGAGGGCCCGACGACCAAGACGGGTCGGACGAGCCTGACAACACAAATAGGTTGGGTGGGTCTGACGACCAAGATGAGCGAAACGGGCTCAACGACCAAGACGGGCTGAACATGACTGATGACCCAAACGGGTCGGATGGACCCGAAGACCAACATGGGTGCAATAATCAAGACGGGTTAGACGAGGCCAATGACCAAGATGGACCCAATGGGTATGACGATCAAGACAGATAAGACGAATACGACGACCAAGACAGGCCGGATGGACATGATGACCAAGACAAACTTGATGGGCATGATGACAAATAGGTCGGACGACCAAGACGGGCTGGACGAACTCGATGACTAGAAGAGGTCGAACGGGCCCAACCACCCACACGTGTCGTGTGGCCCCGACAATCAAAAGTATCGGGTTGCCCGAAGACACAAATGGGTCGGACGAGCCCAACGACCCAAATAGGCCTGACGACACAAATGGGATGAGCTTGCTCGATGATTAAGATGGGTCGGACGGACCCATCGACCAAGACGGGTCGGACGATCTCGACGACCAAGACAGGTCGGAGAGGCCTAACGACTAAGATGGGTCAGACGGGCCCAACGACACAAATAGGTCTAGCGGGCCTGACGACTAAAACAGGCCGGGCGAGGTTGACGACCCACATCAGTTGGGCGGGTCCCACGACCCAGATGTACTGGGCGGCTCGACAACACAAACGGGTCGCGCGACCCAAATAGGCCTAATGAGCCAAATAAAACAGGCGGGCTCGACAACCCACACAGGGTTGGGCGACCTAGGGGTGTCGGGCAAGCTTGGAGACTTAAACGTGTCAAGTAGGCCTAACGATTCGTACGGCTTGACCGACCCAACAACTCTTACATGCCTGACCAACTTGTCGATCAGATTGACGAACTTGACGGGCATGACCAACTCGTATGTGTCGTCGGGCTGGTTAGGCCTGTCTGGATCGTTGGGTCGACCTAGCCCGTCAGGGTTTCCCAGCCGACCTGGCCCGTTTGGGTCGTCGGGTCAAACCAGCTCAGGTGGGTAATTGAGTCGGCCATACCCATTTGAGTCCTCGAGCCCGTTTCCAAATTTATCATAAGTTCAAAACATAATTAAGCCTAAAATAAATATTGTTAAAATAAAATTTTATCTCATAAGAAATTCAATTATTTATTTAAATAAGAAATTGAAATGTAAGATATTTTAATTTTTTTATCCAAACAAGTTATTTAGAAAATGAAGGGAATTTAATTGCAAGCAATTCAAATACAATGCATTTCAATTTCTTAGCATTGTTGGAATGCTTCATCCAAACACAAGGTAATGCAATGGTGTTATGGGTCTTTATTCTTATATAGTGTTTAACTTTGTCTATTATATCTAATGTGGAACTTTTAATCTCCCCTCAAGGGTGAGTCCTTTTGGTTATGGTTATAGTCATATTGAGAGATTGTGGTTCTATATATATATGACATTGGTCTACACATATAAGTCATTTGACACAACTTTTACCCCAAAATCTTAAGGTAAGGGTGTTATAGATCTTTATTTTTATATAGTATTTAACTTTATCTATTATATTTAATGTGAAACTTTTGACTCACTTGAACTATTCCCAAAAGTAACATATTGCAAGAAATGAGACTATTGTCACCCAAATGTTATGATCTTTTAAAGACTCCAAAATCCTTCATTAATGATTATTAAAAACACTCCTTCAAATCATTATTTATAAATAAGACCATTATGGTTGTACCAACTATACCTCATTAAAAGGGTCGTGAAAGCTCAATCTAACTAAAACGGCCATTCATTCACTAAAATAGTCATAAAATTTAAGCATTCAATAAGTCATCTCTAATAAATCAACATTGTCAACCTCATTCATCCTTAAAATATACAACTATTACTTACCGAAATTATTTAAAATAACTACTTTTGAGTTTGAGGGATTCATATGTCTACCCACTTACGACGAGATACTCAAATTTGTATATATTATTATTATTATATAAAAAATGAATATAATTGTTTGTTACTCATAAATCCAAATAGTAGAGTAATGAATTAAGAATTGAAAGTTGATATTTAAGTACCTATTCACAAATAACGTATTTTTTGTTATTTAATTTTATTATATATCAAACATCCAAAAACGCTATAATACTCAGTGATATCAAAGGAAATACTCATTCAATAAATTATAGTACAAACTTAAGTTTGAAAGAGTTTTTTAGATAAACTTCTATTTGATTTTAACAACTAATAAGAATCCATCCTTAATAAGTTCAAAAAAAACTTTTCGAAAAAAAAAATCGCTCATTTACGTCTCGTTTAAGATGTTTTTATTCTTGAAAGAATATAATTTAATATATAGACTGACAAAAAAAACATATATATATAATAAAAATTTCTTTCATAGACGTATCTGTATAATAATATATAAAATATTGCGTAAATGTTTCATGTAAAGTTGAGGTCCATAGATTTTTTATCCCATCATAAATTATTAAAGTTTATTAGCTGGATATCAATTCCCCTCATAGTATTATGGTGGTTATTGACTAAATGAAATTTTATAAAAAAAAAAAAAAAGAATTGATTGGTGAAGATGAATTATTTTTACAATACAATGAACTTAACCAGGAAGGGAAAAGTTGATGTATATAAATGTGATAAGAAGTATGGTATGCTATTTTGCTATTATAAGTGATATGATGATGTTGGAACATAAATGGCACTCAAGGTACAAAGCGCAGGTCTACAGCATTAAGCATGAGAAATGTTGTTGAATTTCTTTGGGCATTTTGGACGGTTCTGTGCCATCTTATAAAAGATTCTGATTTCAAGTGTTCTTTTTTTCCACTAACAGAGCATGCACCACCATTTCCTTCTACTATTCACCAATACACTCTCTTTATTCCTCATCTCTGCAACAATATGCTATCCATTATCTTCCACCACCACACTCTCTCTCCTCATGTCTTTCTCCTTTCACTTCACTATTAAATAATCATTTTCCAAAAATATATCATAATACAATTCAAATTATAATATGTAAATAAATTATGTTCAAAAAGATTTCTTGGAGTGAATGTTCAAGATTCCATCTTCCTATGGTGTTATCTTTCTAGATACAAAAGCTCATAATTAAAAGCATTTCAAGTGCAACATTTTTTGAGGAGAGATTCTTGTATGACAATATAAGTGAACTCAAACAATTATCTGCATCAAATTCTTTGTACAATTGTTTACTTTAACTCAATGTCCTACACAAACTAGAAGGTAAAAACCAAAGTTCAAAATATTTGTAGGCTGTGGATGTCATGGATGTCAGCATCAAAATCTTTTCCCTCTTTTCTTACAATGGCTCTACTAATGGAAATATAGTAATCAACAATTTATTAAAATGGGGGTAGTGACATGTCATAATAAATTAATTGATCGGTGGCATTTTTCTAATAAAGGTTAAACTTATTATGATAAGTGTAGGTGGACCTATCATAATAAATTGACCGGTAACATTTTTTGTAATAAATTATTGGTGTAGATAGTTCTGTCATAATAAGTGAAATACGCTTAATAAGTGAAATACGCTGACATAGTAATAATTATAGGAAAAGTTATTATCTCAATTATTGAAAGACCTTCATAGTATATATTTACCATGTATATTACACTAGTGCAGAATTCTCATTTTACCTCGCCTTATATGCCTCGGTTGGCCAGGAACCGAAGCATATAATGGCGCGGTGGCATTTTTGCAATTAGAGCCAAGTTTTAGGCCTCGGTTCTCTAAATACCCGGAGCCAAAGAAGGGTATAGGCTCCGGTTCGCTCAAAACCGGTGCCAAAGAGGGGTATAGGCCACGGTCCAGTAGGACCCGAATCCAAAAAGTGGTTGGAAATCAGGGTATAGGCCTCGGTCCAAGGAGATCCGGTGCCAAAAGGGGGTTAATGGCTTCGGTTCCTCTAACAACCGAAGCCATAGGATTTATTTAGGGTTTGAAATTCTTGAACCCTTCTTCCTCCCCGCGCCAGTGCCTCCATAGGGTTCCTCTCTCTGTCGCTCTCTCTCGCGCGGTCTCTCTCTCTCTCTCTCGCTTTCTTTCGTCACCGACAACGGCGTCAACCGCATCTCCAGCAACAACGACGACCGCATCGCCTTCGCCCTCGACCTCTCCCTCCTCCTCCGCGACCTCCGCAGCACCGTCG
>Ga0214542_1011697_pt1 | contig 11838 bp, 13 predicted proteins | sample CNSS1metaG_FD_160096 | JGI IMG/M metagenome (GOLD analysis project Ga0214542, IMG submission 160096) | Root nodule microbial communities from cowpea collected in UCLA plant growth center, Los Angeles, California, USA - CNSS1 | ecosystem: Host-associated > Plants > Roots > Nodule | place: USA...
CCAAACCGTCAACGCGGCTGACAGGCTGCCTGCGAACCTTTCGCAGCTGACCGAGGTCTCCAAATCCCGCTTAAACAATGTGGGGTGAGGTCACGCAGAGTTTTGAGCGAGCTTCCAAGTCTTGCAATCGATCGATTTGGTCAGCGCTGGGGCTGCCGCTCGGGAAATCTGGTCAAATAGGAATCGACGTGAGGACCGCCCGCTTGAGAGGGGGGAAGTCGTGCCCGACGTGCGGCCACCCGGATGGGCCCTGAAAGTTCTTGGAAGGAAGATCAATATGGATTCCATCGAAAGTCTGACGAATTTGGCGAGCGCGCGTCGGAGCAAGCTGTTTGCTCTGCTTGGTGAGGACATCGGTGCGGTTATCTCTTGTGATCTGCCCACCAAAAATTATCTCAGCGGCTATTACAGCATGAACGATACCTAAGCGTCGTATCTTTCGGCTGCCGTGGCGACCCGGGACAAAACCGCTCTAGTCGTCAGCGCGGCTGACGCCGGTCCGGCGTTGGAGTGTCTGGGCGATCCTACACTCATTTTCCGGTATGGCCTGTTTTACTTCGAGCGGTCTGCCGATGGCCCTTCCGTAGAATACGACGCGCCTGGCTTCGGAACCTTCGCGGAAGTGGTTATGGCCGCGGTAAATGCTGTTGCGCCAAAAGAACTCAAGCTCGGTGTCGACGGTCGCGGTGGCACTGACCTGAAAACGCTGCTCGGCGCAGCAAGGCCGATCGTTGACATCAGCGATGAGATTGTTCGTAGCCGGGCGACAAAGCTTCCGGGAGAACTGGTTCGACTTAGAAGAGCGACTCAGCTCGTTGAAGCCGGCATCGATGCGATCCGGCGGGAGTTCAAAGTCGGCATGAGCGAATGGGAGCTCGCCGGCCTGGTTGCGAGCGAAATGGTTCGCGGCGGCGGCGTCCCCGAGTTCATCAGTGTGACGACGGGTCCGCGCTCAGCACTTGCGGACGCATACCCGACAGGACGTAAAATCCAAGCTGGAGACATCATCCGCCTTGATGCCGGCTGCGTAGTCGATGGGTACAAATCTGACATGGCGCGTTCCTTCGTTGTGGGGGACGCTTCGAAGCTTATCACGACACGCTACAAGGCCATTGCTGAGGGTCTTGAAGCGGAACTCGCCGCAGTGCGGTCCGGAGCAAAGGTGCGCGACGTTCACCTGGTAGCCGTCAATACGACCCGCCGCGCGGGCATCCCCTCATATCGGCGACATCATTGCGGGCATGGCATTGGCCTTAGTGGATATGAATATCCGCTGATCAACGAGGCGTCTGAGGCCGTTCTGGCTGACGGTATGTGTCTTTGCGTTGAAACGCCCTTTTATGAATTAGGATGGGACGGGATGATGATCGAAGACACGATCCGCGTCACTGAAGATGGGTTCGATCCAATCACGACAATACCCCGCCAGCTATTTCAACTCGCGTAAGCGAAGACTGGATATCATAATAGCGACGTTGCGGCGACACCGGGCCAAATCCCTGCCGGCCAGGTCGGGGGCACGTCTTCGACTGACGGGAATCAGAGAGCCTTTTAATTGAGGTTGAACTTTTGCCCGACTGTTTCAGACGATGATCACCAATTCCATTCAAGGAGGATCTATGTCGCCCTTAATGTTTCGCTGAATTCCCGTTGCGATATGTGCGGTCGGCGAAAGTGGAAGGCGTGATACCGGAGGCCTGGCGCCCGGCCAGATCGGCGGCCACAAGAAGCGGGTTCTGTCGGATGCCAACGCCGACTGGCTACGCAAACGCATTCGCTCGGGGCCATTCACCTCGCGCAAGCTGACGTAGGAGCTGGCTGCACGGGGGATCAAGACAGACGTGCGGGCAGTGTGGACTTTTGTTCACGCCGAGGGGCTCAGGTTCAAAAAACGCTTCTACCAGCCGAGCAGGATCGCCCAGACGTCACCCGTAAGCGGACCCGATGGAAAGCGCATCAAGGCAGGATCGATGGATCGACGTCACGCGGCTGGTTTTCATCGACGAGACGATCTTGAAGGAGCACCACCCAGGGGTTCGGCCCCGACCGGTGTGCGAACGCTTACGAAAGCCGGCTGTTCTTCATGCTCAGGCCTTGTCGTTGGCGAGAACGAACCCAATCGGATTAACCCGTGGCGCAAAGTCAACTCACCGAAATCGACTAAAAAGTTCCTGCCGCGCGGGCCGTTCCACATAGCGAGAACGCCAGCCCCCAATGACAGTTGCACTTTCCATTGAGCTTCGGGGGGCATCTCTTCGGTGAGATGTAAAGCTTTTCGGTGCGGTCAACTACCCCAGTTAGCAATTGATGCAATCATTGAAGCGTGCCATCTGTCGGCTGATGATTTTGTCTGACTGCTCAAGGGATGGAAATAGTTCGGCACGCAACGTCAACCAAAGTCTTACCAGACCTTCGATACACCACCGCCATCACTGCTGCGTGTTTTTGAGTTGCTTCAATGACTAGCAGCCTCTCATTGTAGCTCGCAGCACGCTCTCGATTTTCGTTGATTGCCTCCTCAACGCAAGAGAGCTCAGACCGATTAGTAGACCTATCCATCCTTTGAGCGAGGTCTCGAGCTTAGCGGCGATCCCGCATATGGAGTGAACTTAAATGTCGGGGACAAGATATGTATATCTCAATGGCCAAATTGTCCCTTGGAATGACGCCAAGGTGCATGTATTCGCACCCGTGGCAAAGTATGGTACAGGTGTCTTCGAGGGAATAGGCGGCTATTGGAACGAGGAGGCACAGCAACTGTACCTCTTTCGCATTGCAGAGCACCTCGACCGGTATGCCTTCTCGCAAAAAGCAATGCGATTCGATCAGGGGCCGCCCCGAGGGGAATTGGCCGAAGCGCTCGTTCATCTGTGCCGAGCAAATGCACTTCGTACGGACGTTCATATCCGAATGATGGCGTTTATTGACGGATCTGGCGAGCTGGAGGCAACAGGACCCGTAGGGACCGCCATCACGGCGCTGCCCCGACGGCGTCGTAACCAAACCACCGAAGGCGTGTCGGCTCAGATTAGTTCTTGGGTGCGCATGCCTGATAATGTTATGCCTGCGCGCATCAAATGCAATGCAAACTACCATAATTCCCGATTGGCTACCATACAGAGCCAACGCGATGGCTACGATGTACCTTTCCTTCTCAATTCCAGGGGAAAGTTGGCCGAGGCCGCAGCAATGTGCGTGTTCATCGCTCGTCATGGTCAGTTGATCACGCCGAGCGGGTCCAACGATATATTAGAGTCGATCACGCGCCAAACCGTTATCGAGCTGGCACGTGAATACCTTGGGCTAGAAACTGTCGAGCGAGATGTCGATCGGACCGAACTGATCCTGGCCGAAGAAGTATTCTATTGTGGCACGGCAGCCGAAATCACGCCGGTGACATCTGTAGACCGTATGGTAGTTGGGAGCGGTCAACCTGGGGCAATCACTCAGCGATTGATCGAAATCTATCGGAAACTCGTTACCGGCAAGGATAGCGCCCATGCCTCGTGGCGAACTGCTGTTTATTGATGATATGAGCGCTAATGGTCGCGACTCACCATCGAATGCCATAATCCAGTTCGCCGTGTCCTCATCAAGTTATACGCCTTTGCCTGAGGGCGGAGCACTAATCATCGCCAGTTCACCTCTTATGGGGCCTGCCGTTTAGAGAGGCGCCTGCGAAGCGCCAGTGTTCCTCCAGAGCGAGGTCGAGCCGATCGGAGCGTCGCGACGCTTCCTCCCTGGAGCTAAACAGGACTACCCTCGTTGCTGACCGCCGACATTTCGCTTTGCGAGCGGATTCCGACGATACCGCCTTCATTCAGCGGCAGTTAGAGTCTCGAGTTTTTTGCAGCGAGACCAAACTTGGGACCATCCAGAACTGGAGGGTGTCGCCAGTTTTGCCGGCGTCAATCATTTCTAGGCCAAGTGGGGGTAGAGCACTAACCGGTTGGTGGAGCTGGTCGGGGTTGCGTTGTCGATCGTCCGTTGCGGTGAGGTAGGTGGCATAGGCTGCGGGCGTTAGATACTTTGGCGACAAGTGAGCCGTTGAAGATTGTAGGCGATGACCCTAGTTGGCGGCGCGGGCGACGTCGAGATCGAAGAGCAGGGCCTCGTTGAGCAGCTGGTGGCGCATCTGGTCGTCGAAGCCTTCCAGCAAGCCGGTCTCCATCGGCTTCCCCGGCGCAGTGAAGTGGCCAGCATGGCATTGCAGGTGAACTCGGTCCAAATGGCGGACGCGAAAATGGCGTGCTACGTCATTCGCCACTGCCAGTTTGGAGGCAACGCGCCATCTCGAGATCGACCTATCCGATGCCACCCGGGCATTCCTTGGTCATTGACGATATTGAGAGAACAAGCGCCGTCGCGTTGGCGAACTATACGTCATACGGTGAGGACCGCCTGATTGACGCACGCGCGCGGCGTGAGCTCTATGATGGCATTGCGTGGAAGGTCAGGCACCCTGCTAATTGCCGGGCTTGTCGGCTTTGGCCCAGGCGCTTCCATTCCCGTCAGCGTTTCGCACAAGCGCTAAACGTGAAGATCACAATTACGGGCGAGAACGTCGGCGAGTCAGGCCTTGGCGGCAGTCGGCGCCACGCTGGCGCCGGCGAAGGTCTAGTTGCACCTTCTCAATGTGACGCCTCTAAATGCCCGCTCAGCACAATTGTTTGTCAAGCAGATCGTGCCATCGTCGAGCAAACGGGCGAAGTCGTCCCAGCGTCTGAGCATGTAGCTTGCGATCGGTTCTAAGCGAATGCCCGCGGTTCGATGTGTCAGGTTCGTTCGTATAACCAAGTCCTGAAGCTTGTGCCGGTACCTGTGCATTCAATGCGGTCTTGAGATCAGGCGCGTCCGACGACGGATCGTTGGATTTGCAACATGCTGTCGGATCGGCGACGCGCGCGCCTGAGAAAATGCCCCTTAAAGCCAAGCCTCGTAGCTGGCATGACCCTTGAAATGGAGATTTCATCAGGCATCCTCGTTCAAGGCATTGCAGCAGTGACTCGTGAGACTATCTCTCAGTTTACGTATGCGTGCCGTATGAATGTGCCTCGCCACCAGTATCCGTCTCCCGCCGAATTCTGCTCCGGTGGCCCTGGGGGCGGTTCCCGACGCCGCTCATTGCGGCGTGCGGGTGATCGACCGATCTGGCGTGCGGGCCGACCGTATATCGCCTCGTTTCTGCTTAACACGCGCGAAAGGTTGATGCGGTGGCCAAAGCGCCAGTGAAGCCGATGCGGCTGTTCGCATCAGTGGACCAGCAGGCCGCCATAATCAGACTCAACAGCAGATCAAAAGTCGACGGGATGCTTCGCCGTTTGGAAAGCGTAGCTGCACAAGGCTGGGCGCGCGAGTCCGTTGAAATGCCAAAGAGCATCCTCTCGGCAAAGCAAAAAAGTAGTTCCCTCGCTGAACCAAACTGAACGGCGTGATTTTCATGGACAAGACAGTATCGGCTTCGCGACGCGGAGTGGCGAGGCGGGCAGCTCCTGATGAGTTCGCCGTCGAGCTCATCGAAATTGCGAAGCTCGCGTTGCCGATGGTGCTGACGCAGCTAGGCCAGGTCGCAATGATGACGACCGACCTTGCCTTCATAGGCGGCATCGGCGTTGAGGCGGTCGCCGCAGCAGCGCTGGCCGTCAAGGTCTATTTTCTTAGCATCACGTTCGGCATGGGCCTGCTGGCGGCAAGCGCAACCTTTGCTGCGCAGGCGTTTGGGGCGAACAATCTAGCTGTGGTGCGGCGCTCGCTACGCATGGGGCTGTGGATCGCGCTCTTGCTATCGGTTCCTATCATGGCGATTCTGCTGTGCAGCGAGCAAGTACTGCTGGCTCTTGGCCAGGCCCCGGATGCGGCGCGGCTCGCGCAGCAATATTTGGCTGGAGTGGCTTGGGGCGTGGCACCGGTGCTGTGTTTTCTGGCCATTCGTGATTTCATGGCTGCGGTCGACCGGCCGGAGCCGGTCTTGTGGATCACGCTTGGGGTCATACCCGTGAACGCCCTGTTAGTTTACCTCCTGATGTATGGGGACTTCGGCCTGCCGCGGCTCGAGCTGTTCGGGGCGGGGCTTGCGAGGACGCTGGTGAATTCTGCGATGTTTCTGGCCAGTCTGTGGTTCGCCAAAATGCATTACCCGTTCCGGGACTACCACGTTCTTGCGCATTTCTGGCGCTTTGATTGGCCGTTGATGCGGCAGTTGGTTACGATCGGAACACCAATTTCGATTGTTCTTCTAATGGAGTGCGGAATTTCCTTTGCCGCAGCGGTCCTGATGGGCGTGATCGGCACTAACGCTCTTGCCGCCCACCAGGTCGTATCCCAGGTCGCCGCGATCCTGTTCATGATCCCTTTCGGCATTAGCATGGCGACGACCGTGCGCGTTGCTCATGCGGTCGGCCGTAACGACCGTGCCGGCATCAAGCGGGCGAGCCTGGCCGCGATGCTGTTTGGTATCGTCATCGTGACGATCCTTACGTTTGCAATAATTGGCGGGCGTTTTGAGATCGCCAAGTTCTTTTTGGGCGTTTCGGTCGACGACGCGACGATTGAACTTGCGGCACGCCTTCTTTTAGTCGGCGCAAGCTTGTTTGTCACTGAAGCAATATACACCATCGCTTGGGGCAGCTTGCGCGGACTGAAGGACACGCGAGTGCCGCTTCTGTTGGCCGGCATCGCATATTGGCTGATCGGATTTTCACTTAGTTATGTGCTTGGTTTGAAGATAGGCCTCGGTGCCATGGGTATCTGGCTTGGCTTATCAATCGCGGCAGCCGTCCACGCCGCGCTTCTCGTGGTGCGTTTCCAAGTGTTAGCGGGCAGGATTGCTCTTCAGAGCTGATATTTGGCTGGAGGACGGCGGCAAGAATATGGACCGGCCCCCAATCATGATCGCCGAGCTAAGAACATGCTCGTGAACGACGGAATCACGGACGAGGCCGACGTGTCCAACGTCCGCTCGACAGCTCGAATAGCCGCCTTCGCCTGGAAGGGGAGGGTGAATTAACTGGAGGGGTAATCTGTAACCAAGCTAAGCGAGCGAGCAGAAGCTGCGTTGGCCGAATCCGATTATGCGGCACGCCGCCGGCGAAAAAACAGCAGCATGCCCTGACATATCAATCTAGCGCTTTGCTAGCCGCCTGAGTTCCGATCCCGATACATTACCCGAACGGGCACGTCGAACCTGGTGCAAACTAGGTACAAGAGCAGAGCATAGATCACAGGCGTCCGTACTCACCTCCTTCAGGCGTTGCTGTCGCAGCCCTACGCCTCTTCCCGAGCTTGATATGACACGCGCATTAGCGATGCTAATTCGGATCGAGACCTACCAGAGTATCGTAGGTTGGGCCGGATGCTACGGCCCGGCCCGGGCGGCGGGCGCACGGGTCTATAGCGTTGCGCCATAGCTCGTCGGCGAATGACCCGCTTCTCTGGCAGATGATCTATGCGCGCCTGAGCGACCACGGTCCGAAGGGTATTGTCATCCAAGGCTTGAGTGGCGTCGATACTGCGTTGTGGGAAAAGGGCATGCATTTCGACGATCCCTGTGCAAAAGCTACTCGGGAGCGCACCGCAGACTAAGCTCCTCGCTTACGCGACTGGCCTCCACCAGCGCAAACTGGACGACCCATCCGCCATCTCGCCGAGGTGGCGGCGGCGGGCTACGTCGCTGAAGGATTTCCCGCGGTGAAGCTCAAGGTCGGCTTCGGTGCGGAAAAGGATACGGCCCCGAGGAGGGCCGTGCGCGAAACCATCCGGCCCACGGTGAAGCTGATGAGATGCGAATCACTCGGTTGACCGCGGTATGCATGCGACGAAGACCGCCTGATCGAAGCATGCGGGTGGGGATGGCGCCGGCATTGAGGAGCGGATCGGGGCTCGTTTCTCCCGCTTCGACCTCGTGTCGGTCGGCGGCGCTACCTCTCCCTCTTGCAACGCAGTTCGGAACCGTTCAAGCTAAGCTCAGTGTGAGCGACCTCGGTTCTGGCGGGCTTCGTCATTGGCCAGGCCAACACATTGGAGTCTGCTTGGCTGCCGCTGCCTGGAAGCATCTTTCTCGTGGTACTCTTAATTGCGCCTCGTGCGGCTCTTATTGCTTTTGTTTGGGATGAGAGACCGAACGCTGGCGATCTTCCAACACATCCGCTAGCATAGTCAACGAAAGGCCAACCTCTTGCCATTCCCCTGGCGCTGCTGGCATGTGTTGAATCGCGGGCCGACTCCGCCATCAGCGAACCCGTTTTGCGTTGTCTCATTGCCCGAAACTCATCAAGAGCGCTGCCTGGCCGAAGCTGCGGGTGGCCAGACGCCCCGCTGGATCGCTTCGACATCTGATCTCGCAAAGGGAAGCCCACAGCTATTCAATCGAAGTGTTAGCGATCGTCAGTATCCGATTGTGGTCGTCTATGGCTCGCGCGCACACAACGACTTTCCGAGGCACCGAACGCGAAGAGGAACTAACTGCAGCGACGCCGTTGCAACTATGGCCTACGGTGTCTTTGGAAGCTCAAGCGCCTTGCATCCTAAGCGCGGTGCTATAGCGCAGGTTTGTCGTTGACCTCCTCGGCCCTGACGCGACTCCCCACGTTGCGTAGCATTGGACTGAGACAAGCATAGGCAAGCAAGCCGGCGAGCACAACGGACTCGAGAAGAAACGGACCGGGAGGGAAAATCTCGTAAAGGCTCACCGCCAACGGCGCGAAAAGCACATTAACACCACTGATCGCCCCAATAGCTCCGGCCACACGCGCCTGCTCTTTCATGGGAACGGAAAGGGACGCTCCGACGATGAAGCCCGGTCGCGCCAAGGCGAAGCCGAGGCTCGCGACGGCATAACCCAGGATGGCGATGGCATGATCTGACGAGAGGGCGACCGAGACGCTGCCGAGAGAAGCCAGTCCGGCACCCCACCGCAGCAGGGCTTTCGGTGTCATGCGGAAAATGGGGATGAGGGCCCAGAGCGCAAGCAAACTGGCGAGAGCCCCGCACACCATCGCAATCTCGATATGGCCTTGCGCTATGCGCAGCAAGTCCGGGGATGGGAGCTCAGGTAGCTCTTTGGCCGTTTTGTCGATGATAAGAAAACCCAGCGTCTGTGCCAGCGCATTCTGGCAAACGAAGAGCAGGAAGCCGTAAGCGACGAAGGGGACAAAGTTGGAGCGGAGCCACGGCGGTCCACGCGCCGTCTTATCACTCCGGAGCGATGGCTTCGTCGCCAAGATCGGCGCCTCATCTAGATAGCGGGCGACAATAATCAGCATTGCCGTGGCGATCAGCGCAAACGCGTACAGTGGCCCTGCATATCCAAGGCTTTCGATCACGAAAAGTGGCGCCAGCACTGGGCCAACTACGGTGCCAAGGCTAGAAGCCCCAGCGATGCTGGATATCCAGCGCGTGCGGTCGGCAGGGCAGGTGCGCTCCGCGATATAAGTTTGATTCGCTGGGCTGGTGGCCGAGCCGAAGAGCCCATAGATCGCGCGACACACGAGGAAAAATCCGAAGGCGATCGTGGGAGTTGTCAAGTGCGCTAGGCCGGCGCTTACCACAAGGCCGCAGAGCACCATGGAAACCGCAAATCCAGCAAGGCCGATGATCATAAGGGGCTTACGACCACGCAGATCAGATTGACGAGCCCAGAACGGTGAGGTCACAGTCCACAATAAGGAGGAGAGCGAGAAAATGGTCGCCACCATCCAGTCCGCGATGCCAATCGAGCGGCCGATCGACGGAAGCACTGACTGCAAGCCAGTGTTGCCAATTGCGGTAGTTATCGAAAGACAGAAGAGGATAGCGAAGGCGCGGCGCGAAAGCCTGGGCATATCGGACATGTGGCGTTCTTGCTAACCTCGCTTGTTGCGAAAGTATTTGTCCGGCCGGCGTCCCACGTCTGTCAAAAGGGAAAGCAAGCCATCGAAACGCAGCTTATGCGAATTCCGCAGCTGAAATTTCGTGTTGATCGTCCGTGCTTGCCGAACTTCGGCGTCTTGGACATAAATTCAGTGAAAGTCTTCTTGCCGCAGATCGGCAACGCTACATTCCAGTACCGGTGCCCATTGCCCATGCTTACCTTCTAGTCACGGCCATTTTTCCGGTAAAATCCTCACTCCATTACTGCCTTGTTTTTGCATTGCCGCCCTGCAAAATTTGCAGCATGACCCACGCGAACGACGCGCCATGAGCGCTTCCTGCATAAGCGCGATCGTGGTTTGAACGCGAACGTCTAAAGTGCTGCATCTTCGAAAGGAGGTGCGCCCAGCCACAACTCTAAGGCCAGCCTATTTCAGCGCGTGCGGGTTCACGGGCGAGCCAAACCCGCCGGTAACCTCCAGAGGCGGAGCTGCAAGCAGGAAGCTGTACCGTCCGTCGGCGGCGCAGTCGGCGGCCAGCGCCTCTAGGTTGAACATTTCGCCCAGCGGCATGCCCATGTCTCGCAGTGCCAGCATGTGGAAGGCGAGGGGCATCTCCGATGCCAGCCCCTCCGGATCCAGGATCTCGACAGCCATGTTGTCGGCGGCCACGGCGGCCAGCGATTTGTCGTGAGCCCACTCGGCGCAGGTATAGCTTAGGCCTGGCTGCATTCCCATAAAGCTGTCGCGGTCTCCGTCTGCGGTGAACCACAGCATATGGCCAGTGCGCACTAAAAGGATGTCACCGGCTCCGACGCTCACGCTCTCCTTCTGGCAGGCGGCGTTCAGATCGTCGACCGTGATCGCGTAGTCGAGCGGTAGCCGCTCGACCCCCTTTAGCCGTGCGACGTCTAGGAGCACCCCGCGCGAAACAATGCCAGGGGCCGCCAGATGGTCGATGCCCATCTTGAGCGCGCCGTTTTCGGTGAGGCATTCGCGCGCGTTGCAGCCATTGTAAAGATGGCCGTCATAGTGAACATGGCCGAGCGCGTCCCATTGCGTTGAACATTGCAAGGGCATGTGGACGACGTCATCGGAGTAGCAGACGTCCGGCGCGGCGGGACTCATCGGGGTGAAAAGGTCGGTCGCGTAGACCATCGGATTGAACCGCTTGCGTCCTAGCTGAGGCCCGTTCCGGTCGAACCGCAAACCGAGATTAAAGAGCTTGCCAACGCTCACCTCGGCGGCTGCGTTCTTCAGTGTTTCTGGCCCGATGTGGTTAAGCGTGCCGCGCTGATCGGCTTCGCCCCATCGCCCCCAATTGCGCAGCTTATCGGCAAGATAGTCAAAATCGACGGGCCGCATGGCCGGCTCCTTGTTTAGTCGCGAAATGTTGGGGCGCCCCGGCCCTGTTCGATGGGATGGCTCTTGGCTGGCTTGGCATTCTTGGTTGGCCAAGTGGCGCCATCGCGAACTATTGTGTCGTCGCGAAGCGCTCCTTCTGTGTGAGAAAGTTACCGATTCGCGAGCAATTCTGGCCGCTTAAATCGACCGGCGTCCTGACGAATTTCTGCGCCCGATCGCGTCGATGCGCAGCTTTCCCACAAGTGTACCCTGCCTCGTGACGTGCTCAGCAACTGATCAATTGGGTGAGCGCATAGGAAATGAAAGCGTTACAGCATAAGCGGGCTCTCGCCGTCAGCCGCAGCCCATTCGCTCCAGTTGAACGGTGTCACTCAGGAAAGCGAGATATCGGCCGCCGCCATCGATCATCTAGAGTACCTGGACCTGCTCAATTACGCGAACCCTGAACCTACAAAAGCCCTTTGCGGACTGCGGCCGCACTTTGCGTGGCTGCTTAGCCGGTGACCTTGCCCCCAAGTTTTATCCAGTCCTGAGTTCGCTCCGGCTGTTGGATTGGCCCGGTTGGGCGGTGGTAGCGACGGGAGCTGGCGCGGAGCCATCGGCATAGCGCAGTGCCAGATCCCGTCGC